>Ga0209533_1000038_pt1 | contig 111287 bp, 95 predicted proteins | sample COG_04_FD_184748 | JGI IMG/M metagenome (GOLD analysis project Ga0209533, IMG submission 184748) | Pelagic Microbial community sample from North Sea - COGITO 998_met_04 (SPAdes) (version 2) | ecosystem: Environmental > Aquatic > Marine > Neritic zone/Coastal water | place: Helgoland, sampling...
AAATAACAAAAAATCATTGGGGAGTAAAAATAATAATTTGTCAACTTCACAAATAAGCATGTTGCAATCGCTCGATTATTCTTCTAGAATTGAGGTAAATGTGTTTTTTAAAGAAACCAATACGATAAATAAAAAACTAGAGTCATCACACATGGAAAGGTCATTTACTATTGTGCCAAAATACTCAGCAGAATATATAAAGAAAGAAGAAGCACTGATTGATTATTTAACAAAAAATAGCGAAGATAAAATCAACCTAACAAAAGTAGCGACTATAAAAGTTGGTCCCGATAGTATTGTAATACCCGGCCCATTAAATGTGTTGTTTGTTGTAAATGAACAAGGAATAACTGATAATGTTAGGATGGAAAGAACTTCAGGGGATATTGAAACGGATGAGTTGTTTCAACAATTAATAAGAGATATGCCTCAATGGAAACCTGCAAGGGACTCCTGAGGAAATACTGTAAAACAAGAATTTTCGCTTGTTGTTGCCGAAAGCAAATACGGAAGAGGTTGTTAATTATTAATTAGCCAAAAACTAACTAAAGAGTTCACGAATCTCCTAAAATTTTAAGACCTTTGAGTTCTAAAGAAAAAAACATGGCTAAGGAAAAAAATTCGCAAATTAATATTTCAGTAAAAACAGATGAGCATAATGTTCCTGAGAAAATGAACTGGACTGCAACTGATGCTAATATTGAAAATAAGGAATGTAAAGCCATGATTTTATCGGTTTGGGATAAGGACGACAAAGCTGCTTTACGAATGGATTTGTGGACTAAAGAAATGATGGTGGATGAAATGAAAATGTTCTTTTATCAAACTTTGGTTACCATGGCAGATAATTTTCAGAAAGCTACTGGCGAAGACGAAATCGTAGAAGACTTAAGAGATTACTGTGCTCATTTTGCCGACAAAATGAAGCTTGAACAAATGAGGTAATTATTAAACCAAATTTCTTTTTCTACCTTTATTGGGTATGATTAATTGGATAAAATCTAAATCTATTTCTTTGCTAACCATTGTATTTATTGCTTTGGTGTCTGGGATATTGGTGTTTTCTGTTTTACTTAAAGAAAAAGGAAATTACAAAGTTATTGCCAGTGATGGAATTGGTTATTATTCCTATTTACCAAATACTTTCAACAATTATTCATTAGATAATCAGACTCCTGACAATCGTTTTTTTAATGAAGTAAAAGATAAAGGAGTAAACAAATACTTCTCGGGAACAGCAGTTTCTATGTTTCCTTTTTATGTTTTGGGTAACGGATTGGCATTAATTAGAGGCGAAGAAACAGATGGCTTTACACTTTCTTACCAAGTAGTTATTTCATTTGCTGGCTGGTGTTATTTATTGGGAGGCTTGCTTTTTTTTAGAGGGATACTAAAGTTGTTCGATTTTTCTGAAGGAATAATTTCAATCACTACTTTAGTTCTGTTTTTTGGAACCAACTTATTAGTGTACTCCCTTTGGCAACCATCCATGTCTCATGTTTATTCATTTTTCTGGATTTCTGGATTTTTATATTTCATCAAAAAGTATTCGATTAACAATAATAAATCAATACTTTATTGGGCAGCTTTATTTTTAGGAATAGTTATTTTGATTCGCCCTTTAGATGGGATTATCATATTTATAATTCCCTTTTTATTAGAGTCACAAGCTAATTTCAATTCCGTTTTAAAGAGTGTTTTTTTTAAAAAGAGACTCATGGTTTCAATTCTAATTGTGATTACAATTTTGTTTATCCAGTCTGTTTTTTGGTATTTGCAATGTGGTAAATTTTTGGTTTGGAGTTATGCGAATGAAGGGTTTGAATTCGCAAATCCACACTGGCAAGAGTTTTTATTTAGTTTTAGAAAAGGTGCACTAGTTTACACACCTATTTTGCTTCTTTCTACTGCTGGAGCTATTGCTTTAATTAGGAAAAATAGATTTCAAGCAGTATCAGGAATATTATTTTCTTTAGGATTAATTTATTTGTTAAGCTCCTGGTGGAACTGGTATTACGGACCATCTTTTGGGCAAAGACCTTTGGTTGAGTTTTATGCTTTTTCAGGAATTTTAATTGCCTATTTGTTGAGTTTTTTAAAATCTAAATTGATCAAAATTTCAATAGGAATTTTGGTTATTAGTTTGATTTTCATGAACTTAATTCAGACTTATCAATTCCAAAAAGGAATAATTTCAAGCTGGGATATGAATTGGGAGAAATACCAATATTCGTTCTTAAAAACCGGTTCAGATTTTGAGAACAATCTTGGAGGTAACAATGATATCATGCTTTTCAATACTAAGATAGATTCAGTTTATTCTAAGGAGTTTGATTTTGAGTATCGTGAAAAACCAAATTCAGGGAGGAAATACGAAAGACTAGACAAAATAGAAATTGGTTATCGAGATTACTCAGATAGAGAATTTAATTTTGATCATCAAGTTATTGTTAGCGAAGATTTTATTTCGTCTCGAGGAGTTTTTATTCAAGTAGAAATAGATATTTTAGACAAAGAGATTACAAATACAAACGAAGCATTATTTGTAGTAGATATAACAGATACAAATGGACAGAATTATCATTATTACACTTTTCCAATAAGGAGTATTCCTTCTCAAGAAACAGAGGTTTGGAAAAGAGAATATTATAATATCGAAATCCCAGAATTAAGAAGTTCTGGAGACAGAATTAAGGTTTATGTTTGGAACAAAGGGAAAGAATCCTTTTGGATAGATAATGTTAAGCTTAATTTTTTAGCTCTAAATTAAGACTACTTTATTTCTAAAGAGTTAACTATGTTTTCAAACTCCTTGGCATAATCATCAAAGGTGTTTTGAAGTGCTGAGCAATTCACTATAAACGACTTATCGTCTTTAATTGTCACATATAACTGAGCGGTTAAAGGCAAGCCTGCAAACAAATAATTGTATCTTACTTTTTTATATTTAACACCATTAATAGTTTCGTAACTTGGCTTTTCAGTTTGATTTAGTTCTTCAAACATCCCTTGAATCATTTTTAAGTTTAATTCAAAAAATGCATCTAATTCCCTGTCGCTTGTTGCCCCCACAACAATATTTACCATTTCTTGGAACTCGTCAAGCTCATCAGTTGGCGAAAGTATATGAAGTACTTTTAGTTGCTCATCTTTAGCAAGTTCCCATCCCAATGGTAAATCGATTTCTACTGGGAATGAATTAATTTCTTCTGGAATAACAACTGCTTCAGGAGTTGATTTATCAATCAGTTTTGCTGTCTTTTCGGTATTAGTTTCATCTCCACAAGAAAACAATAATGTAAAGGTGAGAAGGATTAAAATAGTTTGTTTCATAGCTGTTTAAGTTCCTCAAAAGTACTTAAATTATAAATTCTAATTAGCCACTTTACTATTTTTTAAAATCAAAGAAAGGATTGTAATTTTTTTTTCGTCAAAGAATATGTAATATATTTATGCTTTTAAAATCAAAGCCTAGCTAACTATTAATTATGAATAAAACCTATAAATCAATACTATCTGTTGTAATTTTCTCAGCTATTTTTAGCTCTAGTTTTTCTCAAAACCAGACCGAAATTGAAGTGAGAGATTTAGAAACTTGGACCTCTGCAGGAGTAACAATGAAACTAAATAAAGACTGGAAGTTTACTCTTTCGGAACAACTTAGATTAAAAACTAATTCTACAATAGTAGATAATTATTTCACCGAATTAGAAGCAAAATACTCTGGTTTAAAAGGATTTGAACTTGGAGTAGGACTAAGATATATTAAGAATAACGATAATCAAGGAAAAATTCAAGGTTATGAATCTCACTTTAGATATAATTTAGATCTAGGATACAAACATAAACTAGGAGATTTTAAAATGGGATACAGAGTGAGATTCCAGAATAAAAATGAACTTGGCGTATCCGAATTAGAAGGAGATGAGGCTATAAACAAATTAAGAATCAAATTAGGTACAGAGTATAACATTAAAGGATGGAAATTAGATCCTAAAGCATCAGTAGAGATGTTTAATGTTCTTGGTACTGGATTTGACAAATTAAGATTAACAGTTGGAACTAGTTACGGGTTAAAGAAATATGGGGATATTAGTTTGTTCTACAGAATGGAAAGAGAGCTAATGCCTACTTATGTAGATTATCCAAAAACTACAAATATCATAGGATTGAATTATACGTACACTTTTAAAATAAAAACGAATGACTAATAATAAAATTAATATCGGAATTGCCATAGCAATTTTAGCTCTTACTTTTTCTTGTAGAAAGGTTATCACCTTATCAGAAGAACAAGAAAACGGACAAAGACCTGCAGATTGGACTACAGAAACACACTCAAATAATGTTGAGCCTAATTATGGTGTTGTGTTTGAAGAAAACAAAGTACATAAAATTCATATTGTGTTTACCTCGGAAGAATGGGCGGCTATGCAAGCTGATTTATCAGATGTATTGGGTGGTTCAGGCGGAGGTCCTGGAGGCGGAGGTGGAGGAACTTTTTCTGATCAAACCCCGTTATATTTTGCTGCCGACTTTTATTATGATGATAAGCAATGGTATAATGTTGGAGTTAGATACAAAGGGAACTCAAGTTTAACTGCTACAAATGGAAAGTTACCATTGAGGTTCAAGTTTGACAAGTCCGAGGATGAATATCCTGAAATTAACAACCAAAGATTCTTTGGATTTAAAGAATTAGCTATGAGTAGTGCATTTAAAGATGAATCTTTGATGAGAGAAAAATCTGCTTGTGATATTTTCAGAAGTTTTGGAGTACCGGCAACACGAACAGCTTTTTATGAAATATACATTGATAAAGGAACTGGATCTTACCAGTACTTTGGATTGTACACAATGAATGAAGTTGTGTTTGATTCTTTTTTAAAGGATTATTTTGGAAGTGAAACAGGTAACTGTTATAAGCCAGATGGAGATGGAGCAAAGTTTTCTACTTCAGGATTTGATTTAAATGACTTTGAAAAGAAAACAAACGAAACTTCAGGAAGAGATGATATAACTGCAATGTATACTGCACTTCATGCTAATACAAGAACATCTAATCCAACTTTATGGAAAGCAGGATTAGAAGCAACTTTTGATGTGGATGGTTTCTTGAAATATTTAGCAGTTAATAATACAATTCAAAATTGGGATACTTATGGAGTTATGACTCACAATTATTATTTATATAACGATCCAGTAATGGGGAAATTGAGATGGATAGTTTGGGACAATAACGAAGCTTTAAGTGATAACAGAAGAGCAATTCCTCTTGCAATGAACACTACTAGTACAGATTGGCCATTAATTAATTTTTTAATTAATGATGCTGGTTATGAAACAACTTACAAGGCTTATGTAAAGAGCTTTGCAAATTCAACATTTGCTGCTTCAAGAATGAGTCCTATTTATTCTGCTCAGCAATCGCTTATTTCTACTTCGGTAGGAAACGAAGTAAACGGATATACTCATCTAACTGGTGGAATAGGAAGTTTTAATACTGCTGTGAGTGGATTGAATACCCATAACTCTTCAAGAGTTAGTGCGGCAAATATATACGCACCTTAATTAACTCCTTATGAAAAGTATTTTATTGAGAACAGTTTTATTGTTAGCTATAATAAGTTCAGTCTTATCTTGTAGAAAAGTAGTTTTACTAGAAGAAGAGGAAAACGGGAATAGTAAAAATAGGCCTGCTGATTGGACAACAGAAACACACTCTAATAATGTTGGTCCAAATTACGGAGTGGTTTTTAATCAAACCAAAGTAAATAAAATTCACATTGTATTTACAGCTCAAGAATGGGCAGACATGCAATCTAATTTACAGACTGTTAAGAACGGAGGATACCGTGATGAACCAGCTTATTTCCCTGTTGATTTTCATTTTAATGGAACTCAATGGTACCATGTAGGTATTAGATATAAAGGGAACTCTAGTTTAAAAAATGCTAACTCAAATAAGCTACCTTTCAAATTTAATTTTGATACGTTCGAAGATGAATTTCCAGAAATAAATAATCAAAGATTTTATGGTTTCAGGAAACTAGCAATGGGAAGTGGTTACAAGGATTTATCTTTAATGAAAGATAAAACAGCCTCTGACGTGTTTAGGCATTTTGGAGTTCCAGCAACACGTTCTGCTTTTTACGAAGTGTATATTGATAAAGGAGATGGAAACTACCAATACTTTGGTTCTTACACTATGAACGAAGTTGTGGAAGATACTTTTCTTAAAAACTATTTTGGCTCAGAATCAGGAAACTGTTATAAGCCAGATGGAACAGGAGCAAGACTTGGATCATTTGTAGCGTCTAGTTTTCCAAATAAAACTAATGATTTAGCTGATCACAGTGATATTCAAGCTCTAATTACAACCTTAAATTCTAGTACAAGAACATCTAATCCAACTGCTTGGAAAGCCGATTTAGAATCAAAGTTTGATGTAGATGGATTTTTGAAATACTTAGCTGTAATGAATACGATTCAAAACTGGGATTGTTACGGAAGAGCACCTCACAACTATTATTTATACAATGACCCAGCTATGCGTAAATTGAGATGGATTGTTTGGGATTGTAATTTAGCTTTTGCACCAGGCTCTGGAAGTAGAACCTCTCTTACTTATGACATGAATGAAGTAGGAACAAATTGGCCATTAATAAATTATGTAATAGATGATGCTGGATATAAAGCAACTTATAAATCGTATGTAAAAGACTTTTATACAACTACTTTTGCAACTAGCAGAATGAATCCAATCATTTCTAATCAACAATCTTTACTTACTTCTTCAGCAACTGATGAAGAAGCTGGTTATACTTTCTTAACAGGAGGTGTAAGTAGTTTTAACTCTGCTGTAAGTGACTTAACTAATCATTGTGCAACAAGAGTTTCGGACGCAATGATTTATGCCCCATAATTAACTAATTTTGAGAAATACATTAAAAGAGAAATGAGCTAAACTTAGTTCAATTTCTCTTTTAAGTATTGAGCGGTATTATCTATGAATTTTTTTCTAAATGTTCGATAGGTGTAATGAAATATCCAATTACTGACCCTGTTAAAATACATATTGCAGTGAAAATAGCAACCGTATATATATTTGGGAAATATTCATCACCCCCAGACATAAGTAGGTCGTTTACGCTTTGGTTTTCTCGAGCAAAATGAGATATAATAGAAAAGAGGACCCCAAAAACTATTTGATAACCAATATGTTTTCTTTTTTCTTTTCTGGCTTTTTGCAAGACAGCTTTTACAAGTCTTGCAAAAAGAAAACTTACTCCTGCCACGAATACAATCATTCCCATTAGAACTAAAGCAATAATTGCTGACGGAGGCCTTAATTGACTCTGTGCAAAAACGGAGCTAGAATAAAATACTACCATTAATAGAATACAGCTATATTTTAGTAAGTTTTTCATCTGGTCTACTTCAACTTCTCCTTTAAATACTGAGCAGTATACGATTTTTTGTTTTTCGCTAAATCTTCGGGAGTTCCTTCAAAAACTAGATTTCCTCCGTATTCACCTCCACCAGGACCAAGGTCTAATATCCAATCTGCACACTTTATAACTTCCATGTTGTGTTCAATAACTAGTAAGGAATTTCCCTTGTCTATTAATGCATAAAATGCTTTAAGTAGCTTTTGAATATCTTCGAAGTGAAGACCTGTTGTTGGTTCATCAAAAATAAATAAAGTACGTTTTGATGATTTTTCCTTTACTAAAAATGAGGCTAATTTAATTCTTTGTGCTTCACCTCCAGATAGTGTGTTGGAAGATTGTCCCATTTTTAAATATCCCAATCCAACATCTTGTAATGGCTGAAGTTTATTGGCAATTTTCTTCCCATATTTTTCTTCAGAAACCATAAAAAAGTCAATAGCATCATCAATTGTCAATTCAAGAATATCAAAAATAGATTTCTCTTTGTATTTTATTTCAAGTACTTCTGGTTTAAATCGTTTCCCTCTACACTCATCACAAACTAAAGAAATATCAGCCATAAACTGCATATTTACTTTTATTGTTCCATCACCAGAACAAGATTCGCATCTTCCTCCTTCGGTATTAAATGAAAAGTGTTTGGTTTTATATCCATTTACTTTCGCATGTGTTAAGCTAGCATACAAAGCTCTAATTTCATCATAAGCCTTAACGTATGTTGCAGGGTTACTTCTTGATGATTTTCCTATTGGGTTTTGATCAATAAATTCAACTTCATCAATATGGTCGGTATCTCCTTCCATTTTAATAAAGTCTCCAGTTTTAAACGCGTGACCTCCTTTCAGTTTTTTAAGAGCAGGATATATAATTTGCTTTATCAAAGATGATTTTCCACTTCCACTTACTCCAGTAATTACCGAGAATATATTTAACGGAATAGAAATATCCACCCCTTGTAAGTTGTTTTCTCTACAACCTAAAAACTGTATACTTCTTGTACTTACTTTTCTTTCAGTAGGTACTTTTATTTTCTTTCTTTCGGTAAGATAATCGGCAGTTAAACTTGCTGTTGATTCAATAAGCTGTTTGTGATTCCCATGAAATACAACCTCACCACCATGGCTTCCTGCCATTGGTCCCATGTCAATTATTTCGTCAGCTATTCGCATAATGTCTTCGTCATGTTCCACAACCACAACTGTGTTCCCAATATCTCTTAGTGATTTTAGAACTTTAATTAGTCTCTCTGTATCTCTTGAATGCAATCCAATACTTGGTTCATCCAAAATATACATGGAACCTACCAAACTACTTCCCAAAGAGGTAGCAAGGTTTATTCTTTGGCTTTCCCCACCAGAAAGTGTTGACGAAAGTCTATTAAGCGTTAAGTATCCTAAACCAACATCTAATAAGAATTGTATCCTTTGCGTTATCTCAGTCAGAATCCTTTTCGAAATATCTTTTTCTCTGTCCGTTAGGTTTAAATCTTCAAAAAACTGAGCACATTTTTCTAGTGAAACATCAATTAAATCGGAGATGTTTTTACCTCCAACAAAAATGTATCCTGCTTCAGCTTTCAGTCTTTTTCCATCACAAGTTGTACAAGTAGTTTTTCCCCTATAACGACTAAGCATTATTCGGTATTGGATTTTGTACGATTGAGTTTCTACAAATTTGAAAAACTCAGTTAAACCTTTGAAGTACTTGTTTCCAGTCCAAAGTAATTTTTTTTGAGCAGGAGTTAAATCATAATAAGGTTTGTGAATTGGAAAATCAAACTGATGAGAGTTTTGAATTAATTCGTGGCTCCAAGCACTCATTTTCTCCCCTTTCCAGCAAACTATTGCTTCTTCAAAAACAGATAAATTTTTGTTTGGGATTACAAGGTCTTCATCAATCCCTATTGTTTTACCATACCCTTCGCAAGTTGGGCAAGCTCCAAGTGGATTATTGAAACTAAAAATATGTTCGTGAGGTGTAGGAAATTCTATCCCATCAAGCTCAAATTTGTTAGAGAAAACTCTTGAAACCTGCTCTTCTGCATTAATTTGCACTTCGCAATTTCCATTACTTTGTTGAAAAGCAATTTCTACAGAATCATATAAACGAGAGACATTTTCCTCCGTTTCAGGATCAATAGAAACTCTATCAATTACGATTTTTACTATATCAAATTTCTTAGGTGGATTTTCTAGTACTTCTTCAATCAAAAACACTTCTCCATCTAATTCTATTCTGTTGTAACCTTCTACTTGAATGTTAGCAAGGTAAAGAGCAAACTTCTCTGGTTCAGAGATACTAATTTCTGATAATACAGCAGCTTTGGTTCCTTTTGGAAATGTGTTGAGGTAATTTACTACATCTTCGGTCGTATCTTTTTTTACTTCATTACCAGAAATTGGTGAAATGGTTCTTCCAATCCTTGCAAATAGTAGTTTTAAATAATCGTAAACCTCTGTAGTTGTTCCCACAGTTGACCTTGGATTACGAGAGTTTACTTTTTGTTCAATAGCAATAGCAGGTGCTATTCCTTTTATAAAATCTACTTCTGGCTTTTCTAATTTCCCTAAAAACTGCCTTGCGTAAGAAGATAAACTTTCAATATACCTCCTTTGCCCTTCGGCATAAAGCGTATCAAATGCCAAAGAGGATTTACCAGACCCAGAAAGTCCTGTGATTACGGTAAGCTTATTTTTAGCAATTTTAAGTTCTACATTTTTCAAATTGTGAACTCTAGCTCCTTTAATGTGGATATAGTCTTTCGTAGTATTTTTACTCACTCTTATTGTTTGGTTTTTGCTCGATTTCAACCGATTTTTAAATCGACTTTAAAGGTAATTATAATCCCACAAAAGTATTCATGTTTTGGATTATTAATTAATTTAGAACCTTGTAATAAGCATTCTTAACTTTCTGATATAAAAATTGAACAAACAATGAAAAATCTAATTCTTGTAAGGCATGCAAAATCTAGCTGGAGTAAAACAGATTTGTCAGATTTTGAAAGACCATTGAACGAAAGAGGAAACCGAGATAAAATTACAATGGGAGCAAGGCTTGAAAAGAGGAATGAATCCATTGAAAAAGTTATTTCAAGTTCGGCAAAGCGAACTACGCAAACTAGTATTGCTTTGGTGAAAGCCATTAATTATCCAATCTCTGATATTCAATTTGAAGATACAATTTATCACTCATCAGTCACTATAATGATGCAATTTATTAATGATGTAGATAATTCGATTGATACCATGATGCTAGTAGCTCATAATCCAGGAATATCTATGTTGTGCGATTATTTATGTGGTGATTTTTTTGAATTCCCAACTTTAGGAATGGTAAAAATCACTTTTGACACCCAAGACTGGCAAGAGATTTTTAGAGACACAGGTTCGCTAGAATGGGTGGATTACCCTAAAATGAGCATTAAAATTCAAACAAATATATAAGCGTAATATACTGATATTAAATAATTTAATCTATTGGTTAATAAGTTGGGAGTAATAAAAAAATTGAATTTTATCAAAGGTTCAACTTTTTTACTATATTGGGCTCAATAACAAATAAAGAATGTCAGAAAAAATAAAGTTTCAAAAAGAGATAGCGATTAAAACATCAGTAGGAATCCTATTTGACATGATGACTACACCAAGTGGACTTTCCGATTGGTTCTGTAATGATGTAAACATTGATGGAGATATATATACTTTCTTCTGGGAAGGTTCAGAGGAAAAAGCGGAACTTATAAGAGTAAGTAAAAACGAATACGTAAGATTTAAATGGGTAGAGGATGAAGATCCTTCAACTTATTTTGAGCTTGCTATTAAAATTGACGGAATCACTAAAGATGTAGCTATAATAGTTACCGATTTTGCTGATGACCAAGAAGAAGTAGAAGAAAATATTTTACTTTGGGAAAGTCAAATCAATGATTTGCGAAGAGTTATTGGTGCTTAAACAATAATTACCTATCCAATTAGTTAACCTTTTATGTTGAAAAAACTCGATTGGTTCATCATAAAGTCCTATATCGTACCCTTTGTGGCTACGTTTTTCATAGCCGAATTCGTGCTAATCATCCAATTTATGTTCGTTTATTTAGACGACCTAGTTGGTAAAGGAGTAGGAATTAATATTTACTCAGAATTAATGCTGTATGCCTTTTTGGAATTTGTTCCAATGGCACTTCCTTTGGCAATTTTATTGTCATCTATAATGGCAATGGGGAACTTGGGAGAAAAGAATGAGCTTACTGCTGCCAAAGCTGCTGGAGTCTCTTTACTAAGAGTTATGCGTCCTTTGCTGTTTATCATGATTATGTTTGCAGGGATTTCATTTTATTTTTCTAATTACGTTTGGGGGAACGCCTACTTAAAAAAGCGGATTCTTATAAACGACATGACCAATAAAAAGCTTTCTTTAGTACTTAAAGAGGGAGTGTTTTTTAATGAAATAGACAATTACAGCATAAGAGCAAATGAAGTAGACAAAACTACCAACATGCTTGGCGATATATTAATATACCAGCACGACCCCACTTTTAAGTACCGAAAAGTAATAAGAGCTAAACAAGGTCAGATGCAAAAATCTGATGACGGAGCTTACCTAGTTTTAACTTTATATGAAGGCGAAATAAATGAGGTGATGAACCCATATAATAATCCCATGGAGAAAAAGAGTACTCTTCCCAATCAAAAGATTGAGTTCTTCGAAACCACCCAAAAAATTGACATTTCTTCTTTGCAGCTCAATAGAACCTCCGAAGAAGATTATGGCGAGCAACCTAACTTGTTACCGGTATTTAAACTAACCAAAATTGTAGATTCGCTCCAGGCAAATTACGATACCATAAAGCGAACCTTATTGGGTTATTACTCCAATTCACTCACAGTAACACGAGAACATGAGAACTTTGATTGGGACACTATACAACCTGCTTATTATCATTTAGACTCCTTGTTGCCTCAGGAACAAAAAGCAGTGCTAAAAGCTACTGTAAACAGATTAAATAACTCAGTAAACTATCTGGATAACCGAAGCTCCGATTTTATGAATAGAGCCAAATACAAGGCTAAAGTAGAAACCGAATGGCACAGAAAGTTTACCCTTTCATTGGCTTGTATACTCTTGTTTTTGGTAGGAGCACCACTTGGTGCAATTGTAAAAAAAGGTGGGCTGGGAATCCCAGTAGCAATTGCAATTACATTATTTGTAGTGTATTACATTATTTCTATCACTGGGGAGCGATTGGGCGAGAGCTTAGTATTCCCACCTTATATTGGTATGTGGTTAAGCTCGATTGTACTATTGCCGTTAGGAATCATATTCACTTACCAAGCCGCAACCGAATCCACAATATTTGATTTTGAATTGTATGGGAGGTTTTTTAGAAAAATTGGAACTTCAGTTTTGAGTATTTTCAAAAAGAAAAAGGCTTAATTCACAACCTTATAAAAAGGTTAATTTTTCATTCTACTAACTCTTAAAGCCTTAATTTAGAACATGAAAAACCGAGTTACCTACTTTTTTCTTATTCTATTGTGTTTAGTTTCATCTAGCTGTTTTGAGCTGTTTGAGGAAGTGAACCTAAAAGAAGATGGATCTGGGACCTATTCGTTCACGGCCAACTTTAGCCAAAGTAAAACAAAACTAAAGTCCATTATGTTAATGGATAAAATTAATGGACATACTGTTCCTAGTGAAACAGAGATTAGAGAAGAAATAAAGGAATTGGAGCAATTAGTAAAGCAAACCAAAGGAATATCTGAGTTTACTAAAAAGTTAGATTTTGATAACTTCATCTTTGTGTTCAGTTGTAAATTTGATAAGCTAGAAGCCCTAAACACTGCGGTTAAGAATGTAAGAATTGCCAAAAATCTTCAGGATAATACTCATGATAATCAGTTTGGTTACGACAAGGAAAAGAATGTATTTTACCGATACTTTAATCCTACTTTTCAGGAAGAGTACGAAGATTTAAACCTGGAAGACAAAAAGATTTTTCAAGGAGCAAAGGTTGTTTCCATCTGCAAATTTGAACAAGAAGTAGTTTCTGTATCCAATTCCAATGCTAGGGTTGCAGCTAATAAAAAAGCCATTATGATGCAACTAAAGGCTGTGGATATAATTGCCAATAAATCTTCAATAAAGAATAGTGTCACTTTAGCCCAGTAGTTTTAGGCTAAATATTTGATGAACAACAAAATAATTGTGACCTTTAAGGAAATAATTAACTGTTATGAAGCAAATATTCTCAACTATACTAATACTAGCTATTGCGTTAGTAGGTAACTCACAAAATTTTTCGTCTAAAATATCCGAAAATGCTACTATGGTTTTCACTTTAAATGGGAATACTATTTTAGGTAAAGTAAGTGAAAAGCAGCTTAATGAATCAGCAGTGTTTAATGAGTTTAAGAAAGAATTTGGTAACCCTGATGTTTCTACTCTTTCTGATTTTGGATTGGATTTTACAAAGAGTTTTGTGTTTGCTCAAGAGTGGGATACAAGTTTGAATATCAGCATATTTTTTATGCCAATAAAGGATGAAGCAAAGTTTGCTAAATTAATACCTGCCTCTTATGGTTCTGAGGTGAAAAAGGAGAAGGGTTATAAAATTCTAGAAAAGAACGGAAAGAAAATAGCTTGGAATAAAGAGTTTGCAGTATTTATATCTGGTTATTATGTGGGTCAAAAATATAGGTACAGATACAGTTACAACAATGAGTTTCTTAAAAGTGATTACTACACAGAGAATAGAGCTATAAAGCAAATAATAGAGGAGGATAGCGAAAATACTTGGGGGTTTCAGAAACAATCTGATAGAATGGACGAGATATTGGGACTGTCTTTTAAAGTGTCGGAATTGGACAATCACCCAGAGTTTCCTGAAAATTTCACTAAAAAAGAAATTAACGAAGTGAAAAGCGAAATGAATTTAACTATTGGAGCTAACCAAGCAGATCCTGTTAAAGAAAATGTTGAGGTTGAGTTTGCTGAAGATGTTATGATTGATGAAATTACTGAAGCAATAGAGGCTGTTTCAGTAGAGGTAGAAGATGAGTATAATGAAGATGAATATTACAAAAATGAATCTAGAAAAAGAGAACTAAGAAGCTACAGAGCTGATAAAAGAAACGATTACAGAAATTATTTGAGAGAGAAAACAGAGAGAAAAAAAGACATTCTTACTCAATTACTTTACGACAATAGAGTTTCGGCAGTATTTAATTCCAAATCTAATTTCAAGAGTATTACATCTAATTCTTCTTTTACTAATAGTCAGGATAAAAAAGCTGATGCAACCTTTTGGGTAAGAAACGAAATTTCTAACAATGCACTTACTGCAAGTTTATTACGCGAGATGTATGGGTACAGGTACTCTAGTATGTACAGAGATTTAGGGGTGTTTAGTACTTCGCTTAATCAAATGAACTCTGCTTACTCGGTAACTAAATTGTTTTTTGAAAAAGACGGAATTAAGTTTGAAAACAATACAGAGAATAATGAATTTCAGCTAAATAGCACAAATAACATTTATAGCACTAAACAGGATTCACGATTTTTTGATTACGTAAATGGAGATAACTTTTTAGCATATACTTCTCTTTCTTTCGATTCTAAATCGCTTATTGAGGTTATGCCACAATTGTACATGGATCAGTACGGAAGGTTTGCTGAAGATAACCAAGAAGAGTTCCAGGTAATGGTAGATATGATATCTATCTTTTTGGATGAAAAAGCCATTGGGGAGTTGGCTACAGGAAATGCCTTTTTTGTATTGAAAGACATGGTTAAAAAGGAAGTAACTTACAATTCTTACGAATATGATGAGAACTACAAGAGTACTTTAGTAGAGAAAACGAAAAATGAATTATTACCAGAGTTTTTATTCATGTTTAGCACTAGCAATGAAGAAATGCTAACTAAAATAATGGGTCTTGGTATTAAAAATGAAATACTAATTGAGAACAATAAGTATTATACAATTAATAGTAAAAAAGGAGATTTACCATTCGATATCTTTTTTGTGATTAAAGATGGAATCGTATTCATCTCAACTGATGAAATTGAAATTAAAACGATTGTACAAGGAGGTAAATTTGAAAACAACTTAGCAAGTAGACACCAAAAGTTGGTAAGCAGTAATTCGCAGGTGATTTACATTAATAATCAAAAGATAACAGAGTATATTCCTGCTGATTTTTTCTCAAGAAGAAGTCAAGATGAGTATGCCATGTACAAGGAGTTTGGTTGTGAAGAAATAGTGGTTTCATCAAAAAATAAAAATGGAAATATGGAAACAACAGGATACGTTTCTACACCAAATAATGAAATGAATAGTGCCTTATACTTCTTCAATTTCATTAACCGAATGATAGAGTTAAACGACTAATTCGAAACAGATGAAAAAGAATTTTATTCGACTTAGTGTTGTTGTTGGAGCTATTCTTTTGGTTGGATATTATTTTTATAGTAAAAAAGAAAAGGTAACTAATCCAATTCCAAGCTATGCAGATTCGGTTTGGGTATTGGATTACGTAAACATTCGTAACACCTTATTAAACGACTATTTATTTGGTTCAGGTGAGTCTAATTATGAGTATCTAAATATTAAAAATTACGGGCTTTCTATCCCTAATTACGTAATGGCATTTGGCTGTACAGAAAAAGCTCCAAATACCATTTTTACTTCTTTTGATATAACAGATTCTACTTTGTTTTCATCTTGGACAGATAGTCTGGTTCTGAATTACAACTTTGTAGCTTCCAATAATTCTTGGGAGAATAAGAACATTATTATTACTTGTAACAAAGAAAAATCTCTTGTGGTTTTATGTATAGGAATCCAACTAACTAAAGAAAACACTTTGGAAGTTGCGAATGATATTTTTACTACTAAAAATCTGATGAAGCCAGAAAACAGTCTATTTCAAGAAATTTATAAGAGTAACAATCACGGGTTGGTTTGGTTCAAAAAAGGAGAGACTATTGATGAAGAATCTTGGCTTACGCTTAATATCAAAGATAATGAGATGAGCTTGGAAGGAGATTTATTCCTTAATAAAGAGTATCAATTTCCCGAAACTTCTAAATGGCAGTTAGAAAGCGATAATTCGCAAGCTAGCTTTTACATGAACTTTGGAGAATCTAATTTTTGGAGTAAATTGGCATCTAAAATTGATAAAGAAAATTTCGAAAAAACTACAGGATTTAACTCAGATAGCCTGCTAAACTATCGTCCTAATAGTTGGAGTATGTTTTTGCATTCGCCTTCAATTACTCAGGATTCATCAATAAGTTACGAGTATGATGAAAACTTTAATCAAGTCGAAGTTACAAAAGTAACCAACCAGGTTTCTCCAAATTTCAGTCTGTTTACACATTTCGGAAGTCCTGGTTTTTTCAGCTATTTGGTTAACGATAGTATTATTAAATATGTGGATGAAACTCCAGTTTTCACTTCGTTCCCATTTGCAAAAGTAATTGCAAAGGAACAAGGAAATTTATTAGAACTGAATACTAAAATATACGAAAATCCAGTAAGTGGAACTTTTGATGAGTTTTTAGTTCTAGAATCTGATTTTACAAAAGTTGACTCTACTTATCTCAATTATTTATCACCAAAGATGGATATTGTTAAAAGGAAAAAAATTGTATTGGTAGGGACTCAAAAAGGAGATTCAACTCGTATTGAATTAAAAGTAAATCTTTAATTCTCGATAGATTTTTCTTTCGTTTTACTGTGATAAATATCCATAGCAACAATTATTGCGATACATGTCCAAACTGGAACAGAAGCCTTATCGGTATCCAAATAATTATTTAAAACTCCGTGAGTAAAATAGGAAACGAGCGCAAGTATTACCGAAAGCAAGAGTGTTTTTATTTCTTTGTCTTCTAATTTAATGTAGAGGACCGAAGCTTTGTAAAACACAAAGAATAGCAGTAATAAAAATGATAGTAGACCTACTACACCAGATTCGGCTAAAACTCCCAGATACTCACTATGAGCGTTCCCTTTAGTTCCAAAATTGGTGCTTATTACAGTAATCTCGCTTGAGTGCTGAAAAGGTGCGTATTGAAAAGCATACGTCCCTGGACCCCAACCAAAAGCCGGTCTTTCCTCAAACATTCGTATGGCGCAATTCCATCTATTTATTCGTTCCAAGTTCGAAGCATCCGTAGATACATTAGACATGGATTCAATGTGCTTGGTAAGATTTTCTGAAGAATCGGTTTTGTTTTTACCAAGTGCAATAGAAATATCCGTGAAATATTGGTAGCCAACAAATCCACCAAAAGCTAAAGCTAAAACTACGTATTTGAAATTTATTTTTAATTTGAACAAAGCCCAAACTCCAAGTGCAGCAACTAAACTAAGCCAAGCAGCTCGTGTGTAGGAATAAATTAAACCTACGGTTAATACAGTTAGAATTGAAATCAGTGTAAACTGGATTATTGCCGTATTCTTTTTTCTGAATAACAAACCGATAGTTAGTGGAATGTAAAATGCTACAATAGCTCCATAAGAGGTATGATCCTTGTAAAAAGGTGACATAATCCAGTGAGCAGCTTTTTGATCAAATCCCCAGGCGTAATGTTTTATTAAAGTTAAAGCCACAACAAATGCCAAAGAAGCAAGATATAGCCAAACTACTCGATACATATTTTCTTTCTCTCTAAAAATGACAATCAAAAAGAAGAATAATGGAACTACAAACCACAATTTTGCAATAAAAAATTTGAACGAAACAAGAATATCTTCACTTGTAAGAACAGTAACAAACATCCAAATAAGATAAAAAAGAGTAGCAATTGTAATTGGGTGATTCACTAGCTTTTTATCATAAGGACCTCGTTTTAAAAATCGTAAAATGAGGATAATCAACAAGCCAAAAAGAATGGGTTCAGTAGGTAAATAGAAACCAATATTACCTAATGCAAGTTGCTCCAAGTTAAGTGATAAAGGAGTGCAAAGGATAGTAAAAAATAAGAGCTCTTTCGTTTTGTAAAAAGCAAAGTAAACTATTGCTAAAGCAAGTGGTAAAAAAGAAAGGTAGTAGATATTACTGAACAATAGAATCCCATTCAGTGCAATAAATGCAATACTGAAAAGTAAAATTATTGAGTTATATCTAAAGTTGGATTTTAACAAATGAACTTATGATTCTTGTCTTTTTAACTCTTTTAATTTTTCAAAAATCAACAATAAAATAATTGCAAAAAGAAATGCTGAAATTGTAGAAACAGCCACAATTAACCATCTTATTGGATAAGCTTTCTTTTCAGAAACCGAAGCCTTTTCTAAAGTAAATTTGTGTGAAAAAGTTGATTTAGCATCCGACTTAAGCTGTTCGTATACCGCATCTTTTGTTGATAAACGAATGTTCATCCACTCAAGTTTATTTTCATAATTGGAATAAATACTTCCAAATTTATCGGTAGCCAAAATCTTATTTTGAATCAGTTTCTTTGTTGATCCATCTTTAGCATTTGAAAGCGCAGTAATTAAAGTAGGTCTTGTTTCTTTATCAACCACTCCCAACTTATTTAGTTCACCTAGAGTATCTACAATCTCACTAATGTCATTTTTTAATTTGTCTCTTTCTGCAAGAGCCACATTTAATGCCTCAGAAGAACGTTCGTTAATCATTCTGTTCTTCGTATTATCAAATAGATTGGCAATATCATTTGCCATGTCAGCAGCCATTTGTGGATTTTTATCCATTACATCTACTAGTACCGAACCGTATTTCGTTCTCGAAAAAGAAACATTTTCTTCGTACATCTTGTTCAAAGAAGTGTACTTAATTTTACTAGCAGTATCAATTTCGTAATGCTCCATCAAGTTATACTTTTCTACAATACTATTCCTAATTTCTGCAGATTGCAATATCTGAATCATCTGTTCAGCTTGCTCTTCCTCACCAAACTGGGCCGCACTTTGCTCTGGATGAACTTCATCAGTAAAGGCAACTGTGTTCGACATTGCTGGATACAAGGTTACAGTGGATTTGAATTTTTCTTCTATCAATAAAGAATAGATGATTGCAGCAATTGCAGCAATAATAGTTATCAAAATGATTAACTTTCTTTTGTTCCAAATAAATTGCAGTAAGTCTTCTGCATGGTTGTTTTGGCTAGTAGTCATAACTGAATATTAGTTTTTAAATGAGGGTCAAAATTACTAATATCTCTAACATTAGAGAAATTATTTGACTATAACGGTTGATTTGTAGTTTTATTAGCATTTGGATAACAAAAAAAACCTTGAAATTTGTATCTTCGTTAGTGTAATAAAAATCAAAATTTTACAATGAAAATAATCGTTCCAATGGCAGGAAGAGGCTCACGATTGAGACCTCACACACTTACAATTCCAAAACCCTTGATGCCAGTTGCTGGGAAACCAATTGTACATAGATTAGTAGAAGATATTACTAAAGTAAGTAATGAAAAAGTAGATGAAATCGCTTTTATCATTGGCGACTTTGGTGATGAAACAGAGAAACAACTACTTGAAATTGCCGAAAGTTTAGGTGCTAAAGGAAGTATTTACCACCAAGAGGAGGCTTTAGGAACTGCTCATGCTATATTGTGTGCAGGCGATTCATTAGATGGGAATGTTGTAGTAGCATTTGCTGATACTTTGTTTAAAGCTGATTTTACTCTAGATACTCAAAATGACGGAATTATTTGGGTAAACCAAATTGATAACCCAAGTGCTTTTGGTGTTGTAAAATTAGACGAAGAAGGAACAATTACTGACTTTGTAGAAAAACCTAAGGAATTTGTTTCGGATTTGGCAATAATCGGGATCTATTATTTTAAAGACGGTAAAAACCTAAGAGCTGAGCTTCAACACTTAATTGATAGTGGTGAACGAGAAAATGGAGAATACCAAATAACGAATGTTCTTGAAAACATGAAGAGCAAAGGAGCTAAATTTAAAACCGGAAAAGTTTCGGCTTGGATGGATTGCGGAAACAAAAATATTACTGTAGATACAAACAAAAGAGTTTTAGATTTTGAAGGTAAAAACATCATTGAAGGAAACTTTACAAATAACAATTCGGTAATAATTGAACCGTGTTTTATTGGGGATAATGTAACATTAACCAATTCGGTTGTTGGACCCCACGTTTCTATTGGAAACAATACAACCATAGTAAATTCAGTTATAGACAACAGCATTATTCAAAATCATGCTCATATTGAAAAAGGAAATATGACAAACTCCATGATAGGAAACTATGCTAAAATCACTGGTAACTCTCAGGACTTAAGTGTTGGAGATTATACCGAAATGAAATAACATCAATTTATGCGTAAACTAGCAGCCATATTATTCTTATCTGTTTTTGTCTTGTCTTGCCGAACTTCCAAAGAAGTAAAGCCAGAGATGACGACTTCGGAAAAACAGGATAGCCAGTTTACCTCTCTTTTTATTAAAGCAACAACATTAGCAATTCAAGAAGATTACGATAAAGCCATAGAGCTTTATGAAAAGTGTAAAGTTTTGAGGCCAAAAAATGCTGCTGTACACTATGAGTTATCTCGTATGTATGCCAAAAAGAAAAATGCAATGATGGCTGTGAGCAATGCCGAGAAAGCTTACGAACTTAATCCAAATAACAAATGGTATGTGTTGCAACAAGCAACAGTTTATCGAGCTACGGGACAAGCAGAAAAAGCTTTGACCACTTATGAAGAGCTTATAAAGATGGATGAAAAAAACCTAGGAGTTCTGTATGAAATGGCAAATTTGTACCAAAGTGTAGGTAAGTATGACGAAACAGTTAACATTCTAGATAAAATAGAATTAATTAGAGGAAAAAATCCTGAATTGAGCTACCAGAAGTATATGCTACTTATGGATGCAGGTAAAGATGAAGAAGGATTGAAAGAGATTAAGGAAATACTAGTTTTAGATCCTGAAAATGGTATGGCAAACCTTGCAATGGCTCAACATTACGAAAAAATTGGAGAGGGAGAAAAAGTACATTCTCGATTGATTTATGTCTTTCAAGATGCATCAATAAATACAGAGCCTAAACTTAATGTGCTTACTGATTTCACTACCAGAATGGGTGATGATAAACAGAAACAAGCAGAAACTCTTGAACTGATAAACATCATGCTTAAAACGCAGCCGAAAGATGTGAAATCATATGTTGGAGCAGGAGATTATTTCGGAAAGCTAGGAGATACAAAAAAGGCAAATGAGTATTATGAGCAATCATTAGAATACTCAACTAATTCCTATCCAATTCTTATGCAGTTGATGGATAACTCCTTCAATTCTAAAGATTTTGATAAGGTGATTTCTATCTCTGAAAAAGCATTAGAATCCTATCCTACTCAGCCAGTTTTTTACTTGTATCAAGGAATGGGATACAAAGCAAAAGAGAATTATACTAAAGCGATTTCTTCTTTTAAAGCTGGAAAGAATATGATTGCTGATGACGAAAAAATGATGTTTGAGTTTTACTCTAAAATGGGAGAGAGCTACAATGAATTGAAGGAGTATAAAAAATCGGATGAGGCGTACGATAATGCAATGAAAATAAATGGTCTAGAACCATTTATGCTTAACAACTACAGCTACTTTCTTTCTTTACGAAAAGACAGGCTAGAGAAAGCTGCTGAAATGTCTAAAAAATGTAATGAGGTAATGCCAAACAATGCTTCATTTAATGATACGTATGGTTGGATTTTGTTCCAGCAGGGTAAATATACCGAAGCAGAAGCTTGGATTAAGTCGGCTCTTAATAATGGAGGAGACAAAAGTGGCAAGGTATTAGAACATTATGGAGATGTTATGAGTAAGCTCAAAAATACTGCCAAGGCTTTAGAATATTGGAAAAAAGCTAAAGAGAATGGAGAGCATACCAGTAAGATTGACCAAAAGATAAGAACTAAAAGTTATGTGGAATAAAAAGACATTGTATGTTATGTTTTTGATTTGTAGCTCCCTAATATTAGGAAGTTGCAGGGCCAAAAAACCTTTGCTCGATACCGAAGAGCAAATTTTTACTTCTAAATCAAAAGCAGATACTATTGTAAAAAATTTAGTTGCAAATAACTTCCAGTTCGATAATTTAAAAGCTAAGATTAACACTAGGTTTAAGAGAAGAGAAAAACAGAATTTAATTTTTGGAACTTTTCTTAAAATGAAGAGAGATTCTATTATTCATGCTACAATTTCTGTAGCTGGATTCCCTATTGTTGTTGCTTACATCACTCCTGATTCATTAAAGTTTTTAAACAAAAGAGATCAGAAATATTTTATTGGTGACTTTTCTTATGTGTCTAAAATGTTGAATACCGAGATTACTTTTAATCAATTACAAAACTTATTAGTAGGTAATCCTTTGGTTATCGATACGAATCAAAATTATTATTTAGTTCAGGAGGAGAACGATCTTTTCTTAAGTAGTTTTTCAAGAAATGAACTTCGTAAAAAGGCGAGTCAAGCAAACAAAAAAAACGAATGGATTATTAAGTATTGGATTAACGAGCTTTATAAAACAGGAAAGACAATCATTTCAAATGATTCTACTGAAACAAGTATAGAAGTTTTTCAGGCTGATTATAAGAAAATAGAAGGTCAAAACTTTCCTAATAGAACCAAAGCACAGATTATTACCAAAAAGGATTCAATTTCAGTAAATTTGAATTATCAAAGGGTAAAAATAAATTCGGAAATGGATTACACCTTTGTAATTCCTAGCCACTACACAGCTTACGAAAACTTATAATGAGAAATAAGAACTTCCATATTTTGAGATTAATTACATTGGTAATGCTGATGGGTTTTATGGGAGTTACTAGTTTTTCTCAGAGTAAAACAGATAAGCTAAAAGCTAAAGAAAAGCAATTAAACAAACAGCTTGAGCAAACTCAAGAATTACTTTCTGCCACTCAAAAATCTCAGAATTCTACTTTATCTGAACTGCGAATCATTAATAAGCAAATCGCTTTTAAAGAGGAGCTTTTAATTAACATGGGGAACCAGATAAAAGAGACAACCTATCAAATAAAATCTAATAAAAAAGAAGTTGAATCCCTTAATCAGTCAATATTAAGATTGAAGAAGGAATTCCGTGAAATGGTAAGGTTTGCCTATAAAAATAGGAAGAGAGAATATAGTGTTATTTATCTTTTTTCATCAGAGGATTATAACCAAGCTTATAGAAGACTAAAATACATTGAGCAATATTCTGAAAACAGAAAATTGAAAGCTGTTGAGGTAAAAAACATGCAGGTTAAGCTAAGAAAGGAGAATGAAATACTACTTGCCAACATTGAGTCTAAAAAGGAAATGATAGCCTCATATGATGAGGAAAAAAAGAAATTTCAAGAGGTAAAAGACAAGCAACAAATTGTGCTGAACAAAATTTTATCGAATAAGGAAGTTTTGCAAGCTAAGCTTAAAAAGCAAGAAGCAGAGCAAGAGAGAATAGCCCAAGCAATAAGAGCGGAGATAGAAAAGCAGATGGCTAAATCGAGAAAAAACAATTCGTTTGCCTTGAGCCCAGAAGCCAAATTAGCTTCTAATAGTTTTGAGAAAAATAGAGGGAAATTACCTTGGCCAGTATCTCGAGGAACTATTACCAAGAGATATGGAAAGCAAAGGCATAGCGAAATATCTACTGCTTATGTCCAGAACAATGGAATTGATATTAGCACTCTCAAAGGATCTAATGTGCGAGCTGTATTCGAAGGAAAAGTGACAAGTGTTTTCACAATACCCGGTAGCGGACAAACGGTAATTATTAGCCATGGAGCTTATCGAACTGTTTATTCTAATCTTAAATCTGTTAAAGTTGAGGTTGGGCAATCAGTAAAAACTAAGCAAGAAATTGGCGTTTTATTACCCGATCCATCTGGAACAATTTCTGAATCGCATTTCGAAATTTGGAAAATATCTGGTTCAGATATGAGTACCCAGAATCCTGCTATTTGGTTGTATAAAAGTTAGAATCTATTCTAATTTAAACGAAATAGGAAGAACAAATCTTACATCAATTTTCTTTCCTCTTTGTTCGCCAGGAATCCAATTTGGCATTTTGCTAACTACTGCAACTGCAGCTTCATCACAACCACCACCAATTCCTCTTATCACCTTAATGTCGTTAACTTCACCAGTTTTTGTGACTACAAATTGTACATATACTTTTCCGTTAATTCCATTTTCTTTGGCCGAATCTGGGTAGACTGTATTCTGTCTAATAAACTTAAATAGCTCTTCTTCTCCACCAGGGAAAGAAGGCTGTGTTTCGACTACTTCAAATATTTCTTCTACCCTAGGAGCTTTAGTACGGGAATTATCAATTCTTACAGTTTTCTCTCTTTCCTCCTCCTTTTTTACTTTGTTATTCATTTTGTTTATCTCCAAATCTTCTGAACAATTTAATTTGTTGTAAGCTTTAAGATAAAATTTAATAGCATGGAAATTATAACCAAAATTTTTATTGAGTAGCTTGAGCTCAATAGTTAAATTTTCACAATCTAAAAACAAATGAGCATCTTCCATATACCTATCAGATTGGTTAGTTTGCCAAGTATTTTTTCTGCTTTCTATTTTTAATAATTGAAAAAAGTCAAAGCTTAGTTGAGATTTCGGAACCTTATTATTTACAGAAGCTTCCTTAGCAGATTCAAAAAATTGAGATACAACATGGTCTTTTATTTTTTTGTTATCACAATAAATAGCATCTCTTACCAAAGTATAAAATTCAATATTTGAGATGTTATTTCTCTCTCTTAGTGACATTGCATAATTAAGTTTAAGAGTAGGAGTAGAGTCAAGTTTAGCAATTCCAATTTTAAATAAATTTATACTTGAATCTTCATATCTTTCTACTTGGCTTTAAGAAAGGTAAGAGAACAGACCTCACCAGTTATATCCTCATCTTGAAGTTTCTTGAAAATGAACACAAAAATTTGCTCGTAGTATTTCTCATACAAAAACCCGAAAAACTGCTTGTTTTCCTTCGCTTTTTGGATGAACTCCAGTTCAATATGTTTTTCTTTTTCTGTCAAAGAAGGGCTTTTTCTTTATTGTGTAATGCAATGGTTTGGAAAAGTAACACGGATTTTGAAGAAATTTATTTCCCCAACCACTCAAACACAAACAAAACTTCTTTTTGCTTAACTCGAACCAAAGCACCATGAGAAATATGCTGTACTTCAAATGATTCATTCTCATTAAAATTTTCAGTGCTTTTTAACTCAAAAACTCTATCACAATCTACTATTCCTTGTGGAGTATATCGTTTTATTCGGTAGTTGTTTTCTTCTTTTTGGATGTAAAACCAAGCTCCACCACCTTCACCAGAAAGCCATTGTGCTTCTGAAGGTGTTTTCCCAATTTTTTCGGGTGCTATGAGTCTTCCGGTTAAATCCATTATTTTTTTATCAAAGGGTAAAGGATATTCATTCGTTTGGTAAAAACTCCATTCTTTAGTTCGTAATAATACCGCTTATCGTTAATGATTTTCACATTAGTAATAGTAGTGTGCGTTATAGTATAGGGAAAACGAATAATTAAATTCTTGAACCAACCTAAATTACTAGTCTTGGCTGTCTGTGCTACAAATCGCGAACAGTTAGTTCCACCAATATTGAATGGCCCATAAATTATTGCTTCTCTATTTTGTATGGCTTTCGCTTTAGCAAATGCCTTGTCAATATCCAAAACGACCTTTGTAGAGGCAATTAATCTTCCTTCTCCGTGTGTTGCTTCCAAAGAAGCTAATTCGCTCATTAGCGCTTCTATATTAGTTATTTTTCCATCCTCTAATTCTACTTTCGTTTGTAGTATTAAATCAGGATCGGTAAAACTATCTCTTACTCTCCCATGTTTTTTTGGAGTTTGATACCTTCCAAAATCATAGTAATAGAATTCCTTGGTTTCGTGATTTGCCAAAACCAAAGCTGCATGACCTGCTTTGTAATATCCATTTTTTATAAAACCAAGAGTCCGCATTATTCCATCATACCATTTACCCTCCTGAATTACGGGAGTGTTTGGCCAAGCAAGTGGAATTATGGTACCTAGGTTTTTCATTTATTAAATATAAAAGTTTTAGGATATTTTCTGAAATAACTTCTTCACGTTTTTAATTTCTACTATTTGCAGAACAAAAAGGAAAAGTATTCCTGAGAAGAATAAAATTGCCATTAATCCATACCAAGGTATGAAATTGAAATACTCTTGATTTAATATAACACCTAAGGCTAAGCAAATTGCAGTAAAAATAAAACCTCTAGTTATGAGCGAAGAATTCATTTTTAAATTAAAGTAGGATTTACATAGCCAAACTTGAGCAATGGTTGTTAACCCTTGGGTTATTAAACTTGCTATTGCAGCTCCGTAAGCTTGGTACTTAGGTATTAAAATAAGGTTTAAAATAATATTAAGAACAACTCCTCCAAAAGCAATTTTGTTCAATGTTTTAAGGTTTCCATTTGCTGTAAGTAATGTCCCAAAAATGTAAGTAGTAGAAATAAATACAAAGCAAATCATGAGTATTCCAAATACTTGCCCTGATTGAAAGGTGCTATTTATGTAACGAGCATCTATTAATTGTTGGCTAAACAAAAAGCAGGTTATTGCCACTAAAATAGCCCCAGGAATAAGAATACTACTTGCAATTTTTACTAGGCTTGCTACTGGTTTTTTGTTCTTTAATAAATTAGAAAATAGAGGGAGTAGGAGAGTGGCAAACAAAAAAGCAATGTTGTTAGCTGCTTCAAAGAATCGAAATCCATTGGCATAAATTCCCGCTTGTGTTTTACCATCTTCGAGCATTCGCTCGAGCATTACACTATCTGCTCGGTAATAGAATGTCATTAATAAAATTAGCAAAGCATAAGGTGCACTTTGCCTTAGTATTGCCATTGAAAAAAGCTTGTCCCAGTTTAGTTTTTTTAATTTTTGGTTGCTCAATAAAAATATCAAAGCGGTAATTGCAGAAACTCCGTAGGCAAATGTTTGGGCATACACGAACCAATATATTTGAAAAGGTTCGGTAGTTACTCCTCCCCAAAGAAGTATTGAGCAAATAATAATAAGTAGAAATCTATCTAAGACGGAAACTATACTATCGTATTTGAATAATAACAATCCTGTTAAATTGGAACGGAAGTATAAAGTGAAACCAGCTAATATTTGATTAAAAATAAGCCAGAGTAATAAGTAAATTTCGGATTGGTTGTAACCAATAATTCCACCTATAATCAGCACTAAAACTCCGTAAATTAACGCTAAGAATATTCTGAGAGAAAATACTTTAGAGAAATATTTCTGAATTAGAAAAGGTTGTTGTGAAATGGTTCGGGTAGTGAAATTTACAATTCCCACATCCAGAAAAATAGTGAACAGAAATGTAAACCCTAGAAGAGAAAAGTACATTCCGTAATCTTCGGCACCTACACGATTTTGTATTTCGGCATCAATTCCCAAAATATAAAATGGCTTCACCAAAAAATTGAGGAAGAGCAAAAATGCAAGATTGGTTATGAATTTTCTGTTCATGCTCCGTAAATATAAGGAGTTAGATGGATTTTACCTTAGTTTTCTACAAGCCTTCTTCATCAATGATTTTACCACCAGTTTATGAAAAGGTTTTACAATTGTCATATAAACTTTACCAAAGTTGTTATTGTAAAGAACTGCTGTAGAAACCGAAACTGTTGTTTTCTCCTTTATTTCTCTGTGAATAGAAACCCTAAAGTTTAGATGTTTGTCATCTTCACCAGCAATTATTTCGTTATTAAGGATTTCATAAATAGAGAAAATACCGACCTTATCTCCAACTTTAAAATCAGAATTAGGTGTTTCTTTCATCTCAGTTTTTAATCCAAAAACTCTTACAATACTATTTCTAAATCTCATTAAGGCTTCCACCCATTTTGGAGCTGAAGAAAAAATAGCTACATACAAATCATTAATTCACATGGAATTATTAGAGATGTCAAAGCTAAAGCAGTCTTCAAAATCTATATTATCAATATGATTATGCAAACTAGAATCACTTGGAATATCTGATTTTAAAATCATAATAATCCTTTCAATAGTTTATTAAACTCTCCAGATTCTTTAAGTTTTTCCATAGCAGTATTTAGTTTTTCAACTAACTCTGGTCTATTTTTAGATACAGCAATACCAATGCTTTCCTCCGTAAATTTACGCTCCATTACTTCAAGACTAGGATTAAATTGTTCTATATAATTCAAGAAACTTTTATCCATGATGTATGCATCAATTTCATTTTTTAGTAACAAGCTTTCGGGCTTAACGAAAGCTGTGTCAAACTCCGAATAAGTCATTACCGTACTATTAGGCATGTTGCTAATTGCCCAAGGGTAAGCTGTTGTAAATTCTAAAGCATACACGTTTTTACCCACTAAATCTTCTTGAGTTTTTAATGAATCTGACTTACGAACTAATGCAGAAAGTCCATCAACATAATAGGGATTGGTAAACAATACAAATCGCTTTCTGTTTTCATTTATAGTCATTCCTCTGATACAGATATCTGCTCGTCCAGTTGTAATAGAATACATCCTTGGATCACCCCCTTTTTGTAAAGCTAAATCAGTGATGTATTCATATTCTAAACCGGCTTCTTCGAGCACTCTTTCGATAAATGCTGGTTCTATTCCTGTTGGTTTCAAATCTCCTTTTTCCCATTGGTAATGAGGCAGTCCTTCGCCAACTGGCCAGGATACATAGATTTTTACTTTAGAATTATTGTTGCAAGAAAAAAGCAATGAGATTATAAGAATAATCATCATTGCTTTTGAATGTTGTTTGAACATTGTCATAGTTTATTTTTGAGCCATTTGCCAAGTACCTTCTTTAATTAAAGGTTCTGCTTGCTTGTATTTCACTTCTTTGGTTTCTCCACTTCTCAAGTTTATGATTTGAACTCGGTCGTTTCTTCCAATTTTAGCTTCATTTACAACTGGCTGTTGTTTTACTCTTTCCCCATTTTGTTGCTGTCTTGCAACTTGTTGGTTAGCTTCAGTTCCAGCTCCAATATCTGTTCTTCCTGTCTGTAGCTTAGGCTGAGATTTTGATCTTAATTTCTCGTTATTCGTTTGTTCTACACCTTCATTTTGAGGTAGGTTAGCCTTCATCAAGAAAGAAATAATTTCTTTGTTCACCTTGCTCACCATTTGCTTAAATAACTCGTAAGACTCCAATTTATAGATAAGTAATGGATCTTTCTGCTCGTATTGAGCTCCTCTTACCGATTGTCTCAAGTCATCCATTTCTCTCAAATGCTCTTTCCACTCGTTATCAATTACACCAAGTGTAATATTTCTCTCTAGCAATTTAGTTAAGTTCTTTCCTTTAGCTTCAAATGAGTCTTTTAGGTTAGCAAGTAACTGTGTGCTTTTGCTTCCGTCTGTAATTGGGATAATGATGTTTTCGTACGAATTAGATTCGTTTTGATATACATTTGAAATTACTGGATATGTTTGAGAAGCCATTAATTCTGACTTTCTGTTGTAAGCTTCTTTAGCTTTGTCGTAAACCATTTCTACTAACTCTTGCTCATTTATTTTAGTAAAATCAACTTCGTTAACTGGCGAAGGAATAGATAAAATTCTAATTAATTCTAATTGGAATCCTTCAAAATCTTCTCCATCACGAGCCGTATAAACTACACTTTCAGAAATCTCATAAAGTGTATTAGCAATATCTAAATCAAGTTTATCTCCGTAAAGAGCATTCTTTCTTTTCGAGTAAATTGAATTTCTTTGCGCATTCATTACATCATCATACTCAAGCAAGTGCTTACGAATACCAAAGTTGTTTTCCTCTACTTTTTTCTGAGCTCTTTCTATAGATTTAGAAATCATAGAATGCTGAATTACTTCACCTTCTTTGAATCCCATTCTATCCATCATTTTTCCAATTCTTTCCGAACCAAAAAGTCTCATTAAGTTATCTTCCAAAGAGATAAAGAACTGAGAAGATCCTGGATCTCCTTGTCTTCCTGCTCTACCTCTTAATTGTCTATCAACTCGTCTAGAATCGTGACGTTCTGTTCCAATAATTGCTAAACCTCCAGCTTCTTTAACACCTTCTTGAAGTTTAATATCTGTTCCCCTTCCAGCCATGTTGGTTGCAATGGTCACTGCTCCTGCTTTACCAGCACTAGCAACAATATCTGCTTCTTGTTGGTGTTTTTTTGCATTCAGTACATTGTGCTTAATCCCTTTTGAGTTCAATAAGCTACTTAAGTATTCCGAAATTTCTACTGAAGTTGTTCCAACCAATACCGGACGATTTTCACCTACTAGCTTTACAATTTCGTCACTTACAGCAAAGTATTTTTCTTTAGTTGTTTTGTAAACCAAATCCTCACGGTCATCTCTTGCAATTGGTTTGTTAGTTGGTATTACAACCACATCCAATTTATAAATATCCCAGAATTCACCTGCTTCAGTCTCGGCAGTTCCTGTCATACCAGCAAGCTTGTGGTACATTCTGAAATAGTTCTGTAAAGTAATTGTTGCATATGTTTGAGTAGATGCTTCAATTTTTACATTTTCCTTAGCTTCAATCGCCTGGTGAAGTCCGTCAGAATAACGTCTTCCTTCCATTACACGACCAGTTTGTTCATCTACAATTTTCACTTTACCATCCACCATAATGTATTCGGTATCTTTTTCGAATAACGTATATGCTTTTAGTAATTGATTGATAGAGTGAATTCTCTGAGCTTTTATTGTGTAGTCTCTGATGATTTCATCCTTTTTGGAGATAGTATCATCTACTGCAAGATTCTTGTTTTCTACCTCTGCAAATAGTCCACCTAAATCTGGTAAAATATAAAAATCAGGATCTTCAACTCCAGAAATTAAGTCAATTCCTTTTTCAGTTAAATCAACTTGATTGTTCTTTTCTTCGATAACAAAATAAAGCTCTCTATCTACCTTGATCATTTCTTTACTTTGATCCTGCATGTAGAAATTCTCTACTTTTTGAAGTTGAACTTTGATACCTGGTTCACTCAAATATTTAATTAAATCAGGATTCTTAGGCATTCCTCTGTGAGAACGTAATAAAGCCATTTGACCAACTTTAGTATGTTCAGTTTTCACTTTTTTATCTAAAGATTCATCTTCAGCTTTTGCAATGTTTTCTTTTGCAATTTGTAGGTTCTCTTTAGCTAGTTTTCTTTGTGCAGCAAATAACTGCTCCACTTTTGGTTTAAGAGCTGTAAACTCTTGTTCGTCTCCTTTTGGTGTTGGTCCAGATATAATTAATGGAGTTCTTGCATCATCAATTAATACTGAATCTACTTCATCTATAATAGCAAAGTGGTGTTTTCTTTGTACCAAAGAATCTACTTCGCTACTCATGTTATCTCTTAGGTAATCGAATCCAAATTCATTGTTCGTTCCAAAAGTAATGTCAGCATTGTATGCTTTTCTTCTTTCGTCAGAATTTGGTTGGTGCTTGTCGATACAATCTACTGATAATCCGTGAAACTCATAAAGAGTTCCCATCCATTCACTATCTCTTTTTGCAAGGTAATCATTCACTGTAATCATGTGAACACCTTTTCCTGCAAGTGCATTTAAGTATACTGGTAAAGTTGCAACTAATGTTTTTCCTTCTCCCGTTTGCATCTCTGCAATTTTCCCATTGTGCAAGGCTACACCACCAATTAATTGTACATCATAGTGAACCATTCCCCAAGTAACTTCTGCTCCACCAGCTGTCCAAGAGTTAAACCAAATCGCTTTGTCTCCATCAATTTCTACAGCATCTTTTTGGGTAGAAACTAGTCTATCCATTTCAGTTGCAGTTACTTCAATCTCTTCGTTTTCATTAAATCTACGAGCTGTTTCTTTAATTACTGCAAATGCTTCTGGAAGTATCTCTAATAATACTTCTTCTAATTTTTCATTAGATAATAATTCTAGTTTATCAATTTCCTGAAAAATTTCATCTTTAGCATCTACATCTGTATTCTCATCTTGAGTTTTAGCTTTAAGAGCAGCAATTTCATGATCAACATCAGCTGTGTAAGCTTTAATTTTAGATTTAAACTCTAAAGTTTTTCCTCTTAATTCATCATTGGATAAACTCTGAAGTGTAGTAAAAGCTTCTTTAGTAAGGTCTACCAAAGGATTAATGTCTTTAAAAACATTTTTTTTACTGTCTCCTAGTAATTTTTTAAGGATATTTTGAATCATCTTATAGTATATTTTTGTCGCGTAGTTACAGTGATTTAACAAAAACTGTGCTTACGTTTTTAAAAGGTCATTTTGACTGACAAAATTACGAAAAAAGGTCTAACTAACCGTTATATTTAGTTAAAATACAAGAATTGGCAGAGAATAGTTTCTAAAGATTGATGAGTAAATTAGTTTGCGTATTAATAACCGAAAGCTCAGTTATCTAATAACGGTAATCTCCCCTTTTGCAATCTTTTGACCACTTTTAATCAGGTAAGTATAATTACCCATTGGTGCTTGGGTGCTATTATTAGCGCTTCCCTCCCACGTAAAGTTTTCGGTAGTAGGTAAAGTTTTGGTGTAAACCATTACTCCATATCTGTTAAATATAAATACCTCTACTGTATTTTCTTTCTGAAATTTTATAAGTGATTTCTCAAAGAAAATCAGGTTAGCAGGATCAATCACATAATTACATTGGTATCCTTCAATAGTAATTTCAATTGGTTCGCTTTCGCATTGGTCTTTTTTGATAGAGATTAAGTAACGTCCTTTTTCAAGGTAATTGAAAAGAGGATTTTTCGTATAACTCTCTTGATTATTAATAGAGTATAAATAATCTGATTCTGTGTTTGTAAACAGAATAGCTCCAGATCTTTTTTCTTGGCATGTACTTGTTAAATCAACATCTTCAGTAGTTAATTTAATTTCACAAGGTTTTCTCACATTAAGTGAATCTCTATTTGTAGTTTGAGGCTTTTGAAAAACGGAATCTATTTTAGTTGGTAAAACTTGTATCGGCTTTATAACAGAATCTTTTTTTAGTAAAATTGCGGATGGAGTGTTTTTTGGTTCAACATGAATAATAGAATCAGTTTCAATAATCGTTTCTAGAGCAATTCTGCTTTCTTTTATAGCAGAATTAAGTTCTACTTCACTCATTGAATCGATAACTTTGTATGGTGTTGCCTCCACTATAAAATCCTCAGCTTTATTAGTTTCGGTTGCCAGTACAACTTTATCTTTAGTGTTATCAATATTAGAAATTAATACTGCTCCTGCAATAGCTATTCCAGCTAAAGAAGCTATTATTAATCCTTTTGCAATTCTTTTTCTTCTAACTGTTGTTTTGTGAATTTGAGTAAGTGTAGAGTTAACAGAAAACAACTCGTTTTGTTCAATAAGATTATCAACCAAGCTCTTCGTCCCCAATATAATCAACATTAAAGCCTTGCTTAGGAAGCCACTTCCAAAATTCAAGTTCTTGCCTCATAAGTTCGGTTGGTCTCTTTCTGCTTAGCTTTACACCCATTGGTTTGGTGTAAGTACTTCTACCACCATTTTTATTATAAGCGTTTATTGTATTGCTAGGATAAACAACCAAAATATCGTTTTGCTTTTTTGGATTCTTGATTACAAAAGGGCTCGAAGTCTCAAAATAATATATTCATGATTTTAGATTACCCGAATTATAATCGAATGTTTTTTTATACTGATAACCAATTTCATACCAGGTCTTCTTGTTTACTTTTGGTTGTTTTATCAGTTTCGCTTTTACTTGATTTACTTTTTCCCATTTATATCAAAAAGCTTTATTTCTTTTTCATAATCAGACTCAGAGGCTAAGTAAACCTCTATGTTTTCATTAGGAAAATAACTTATTTTATCTTGATAACCTGTAGGTTTTTTGCTTAGCACAATTAAGAATTAATAAACCAATCGATATGTAGAATAAGGACTTCAATTTATTAGTTGATTTTAGATAATAATACTTCAGCTATATTTTTAGTAGCGTTTCCATTTCCATACAAATTCTTAGAAAAATCAGATTTAGTCTTAAGCATTTCCTTTGTACCTTTTATTATTAAATCCCTATCAGAACCTACAAGCACATTAATTTTTGTCTCAATCAATTCTAACCATTCGGTTTGTTCACGCATGGTAACGCAATTCTTTTTAAAGAAATAAGCCTCTTTTTGTAATCCTCCACTATCCGTCATTACCAACTCACAGTTTTTTAATAATTCAATCATATCAAAATAACCAACTGGGTCAATTAGCTTAACTTTTAAATCGATTCCAAATAAATTAAGCTTTGCTTTAGTTCTAGGATGAAGAGGAAGAACAACTGGACAAACCTCAGCATGAATGTAATTTAAAGCCTCTACAATTTCTTTCAACTTATATTTATCATCTGTATTATCAGCTCTGTGTAGAGTTGCTAAGATGAATTTTTTCTGATTAATATCTTCTATTATTGTAGATTTCTCTTCAGATTTTTCAGCATAGAATAAAGCCGCATCTTGCATCACATCACCCGTATTTATTACTTGGCAATTAAGATTTTCGTATCCTTCTTTTTGTAAATTATCAATAGCTGTTTGAGTAGGACAGAACAAGAAATCAGAAACTCTATCAGTTAAAATACGATTAACTTCTTCGGGCATGTCCATATTAAAACTCCTCAATCCAGCCTCGACATGTGCAACTTTTATAAGAAGTTTTTTCGCAGCAATTGCTCCAGCTAAAGTGGAGTTTGTATCTCCATAAACTAATAATATATCCGGTTGTTCGGCAATTATTACTTTTTCTATCTCTTCAAGCATTCTTCCGGTCATTGCTCCGTGTGACAGACTATTGATGCCTAAATTATATTTAGGTTTTGGTATCTCCATTTCTTCGAAAAAAACCTCACTCATATTAGCTTCAAAATGCTGTCCCGTATGAACTAAAACTTCTTCGATAGAATTATGCTTAGCAAATTCTCTGCTCAAGGCTGCTGCCTTTACAAATTGTGGTCTTGCTCCAATGATGGTTACTATTTTCATCTGAATTTACTTTTTTCTCAATTTCAATAATAATTTCCCTTTCCAATTTTGTTTAGAGATAGAAAAGTAAGGTACTAACTTACCTCCAAATCCTCTAAAATACTTTTCTATAGATGGCTGCATGGATCCTTCAAAATCAAAAATAGAAACACCAATTTCTTTAGATTTTTTTATCGCATGCCACATAGCAAAAGCTCCTGCACCCGAATGTTTAGATTCTCCATCAAATCCTCCTAATATGTAATAGGCTTTATTGTTATCTCTGATACAAAAAACTGTTGCTAATAACGTATCTCCTTCATAACAGGAATAGGATATTGCGTTAGCTGAAGAACTAAACTTGGCAAATAAACTATTCAGTACTAGTTTATCGTGCCACAATCCTTGTTTTACAAATGTGTTCACTATTAATTGTAGTGAGCCTTTATCTCCAATACTTTCTTTTATTACTAATCCCTCTTTTTGAGATTTAGTAATATTCTTTCTTCGCTCTGGAGACATTTGAGCTAAAATAGCTTCTTCGTTTTGATTTAAATCAATTTGGTACGTATATTTTGGAGTGGCCTGATAGCCAGTCCAAATAAACGATTGCATATCCTGAAAATGTGGTGGAAATGAAATAGAAAACAAATCACTTTTCAAATCCTTGAAGTGTTCCTTCAATGCTTCGTTTACTTTTTTGTAAAATGTATTTTTTTGAGCAGGATTAATTGTTGAATCAACAATATAAAGCCCGCAATTTGGAGATAAAAATGGAGGAGCAATGTGAGTTAATACTTTTGCCCGATTGTGTTTTTGGTAGTAAAACGTGCCAATAAGCTCTTCGTTTTTATTGAAAATTCCCAATAAATTAATCCCAGAATCAGAATAAATACTCAGCCAATCGGATGAGTTAAAAACTGAATCAGTCTTTAACTTTTGTAAATCATCAATATGGATTGGAGTTATTTTCATTAATTAGACGCTAATTTTTGATATAATTCTAATAGTGTTTCTGCTTCTTTATCCCAACTATACTTTTCGTTTACAGTCTTATATCCAAACTCACCTATCTTTTTCGCTTCCTCAGGATTTTGTAACATCCAGGTAATTTTTTCAGCAATATCTTTTGCTGATTTTGGATTCACAAAAATAGCAGACCCATCAAATTCTTTTTCCCAATATGGAATGTTAGACATAATAATTGGCTTTTTACATGCCATGTATTCAAATGCTTTTATCGGCAAACTATTTAGGTAATTGTGAACTGGATAAAGAGTTGACATACCAATTGTAGCCGTTTTCATTATAGGATAAACTTGTTCCAAAGGCACTTTTCCTAGGTAGTTAATTTTAGATTTATTACTTAAACATTCTTCTTTAAAGCTTTCACTCTCCCAAAGTCCAACCAGTATTAACTCCATTTCTTCCTCTACCATTTCTACTGCCTCACATATTTCCTTAATTCCTCTAATTCTCGAAAGTCCTCCCACATAAATAACCTTTGGCAAATTGTTTTTTACTTCCTGTGTCTTGCTATTTTCAATTAATGAAAGTATTGGGTAATTTCTTACCAAAACTCCTTTTTTAGGAGATAAAAACTCAACAATTTCTGGAGTAACAGATATTACCGAATCAAAAAACAGAATAGCGAACCGTTCTAATAAGCGATAGAATGACTTTATTATTGTTCTTGTAAACTTATTTCCCAACCATTGTTTTTCTTCAATTTGAGAAGACACATTCTCGTGAGAATCAAAAATGACTTTTTTCCCTAAAATCTTTAATAATATCCCCACTCCCATTAACTCGGGATCATGGAAATGATAAATTTTAGACTTTGTTTTTAATGAACGGTAAAAGGCAAAATGAGTCTTAATGAACATCCTATGAAGCCTTCCTTTACTCTCAGGCAATGGAACTATATTAACTCCATTTACTGTTTCAGCTTTATCGTGAGTAACTACTAAAGAAACCTCAAATCCAGCTTTAGCCAAGGACACACATTCCTTATGGAATATACGCACATCAAATGGCGGGTGAGCTGATGATATGTGACAGACTTTAATACTCAAATCTCTAATCGTTTTACTAAGTATTTAACAGGGAAATAAGAGGATAAAAAACCAACTGTAATCACAGTTATCATAATATATAAAATATCCATCCCTTCCACTTCCATTGGTTGAGTTTCGATAATAGAATCTTGAATTGGAACAAACCCAAACCATATTTGTAAATAACACACGAATATCCCTAACGACAATCCTATTATACCTCCTAATAAATTGATTAAAAGACCTTCGTAAAAGAATAAATTAGTCACTTCCTTTTTGGTAAAACCTATTGAATATAGGGTAAACACATCTTTTTTCTTTTCTAAAATAAGCATTGTTAAGGATGCCATTAGTGAAAATGCGGCAATCACCATCACAAAACATAAAATGATAAACACAGCTATTTTTTCGCTTTTAGTAGCAGAAAAAATAAGTTCATTTTGTTCCTCTCTCGTCTGTATTTTAAACTTATCTCCGAGTAGTTCTTTAATCTCAGCTTTAATTTGATACAATCTTCTTTTAGAAACATCTTTCACAAAAACTTCTACCGAAGTAATCTCCTCTTTAAAGTTTAAGAGCTCTTGAGCAAAACCAATAGAAGTAATTACATACTTAGAATCTGTTGGGTAAAGTCCTGTCATAAATACTCCTCCAACTGCAATTAATTTTTGATTAAACGCACTAGAACCAAGACTTATTTTTTTGTCTCTATGCATTCCATTAATCTTGATCGTATTGTCATATCTAGGATCAGATGTAAAACCTAATCTACTTTGCAAAACTGCTCCAGGAATACAATAAGAAGTTCCCTCATATTCTAAATCTTGTAACCCTTCAACTAATAAAGTATCTAAAAAAGTACTATCCAAATAATCTGGAAACACGCCTTTAATTTTGCAGGTTTCAAAGTTCTCGCCTTTTTGGATAATTACAGTTTCCTCAATTACATCACTCACATAAAGCACTCCATTTATTTTTTGAAGTTCGTTATTATCTATCTCTTTGTTTTGAAATGTCTTTCCCTCATTAAGGGTAATCTTAAGTTCAGCATCAAACGAATTGTACATGTTCTCTACAATTTGTTCAATTCCATTAAACCCCGAAAGAACAATTATCATTGCAGCTGTACTTACTGCAATCCCCACAATGGAAATTATACTCACAACATTAATAATGTTCTGCGATTTTTTTGCAAATAAATATCTGCGCGCTATTTTTAATGGTAAGTTCAAATTTGGGTTATCCCATTATTTCAATAATTCTTCAATTTTCATTGCATAATCCAACGAATCATCAACAAAAAACTGTAAATCTGGAGATTTTCTCAGCTGATTCCTTACCACTTTAGCTAAATCATTTTTAATATTCGATTTATGTTTTTGAATTTCTTTGAATGATTCTTCAGGATTTTTACTCCCAAAAATGCTCAAATAAACTTTGGCCAAAGATAAATCTTTAGTAACCCTAACAATGGTAACTGTTGTCATTGCTCCTCTACAATAGGAACCTGCGTTTTGCTGAAAAATTAAACTTAACTCTCTTTTTAATAATTCCGATATCTTACTTTGCCTAATGGTTGCCATGTACTAATTTGTTTATGAATCCCGTAAAATTAAAGAAATTATTACTTTTACATACTAAACAAGTACTTATTCCGATATAATAACGGAACCTTAAGCCCAACTTGTTCTGTAAATCACATTATGAAGAATTTTTTAAAGATTATTTCTCTTGCCAAAAACTACCGTTCGAGCTTAATATTAAACATTGTTTTTAATATATGTTCAGTAATATTTGGCTTGTTCTCATTCATACTTTTTCTCCCTTTTTTAAGAGTTTTATTAAACTCCGAAGAATTAGAAAAGATTGGAGAACAAGGAGCGCCAACCGAATTATTATTTAACAAACAGAGTATGTTAGATAATGCCTATTATACTATGTTCGAGTTTCTGCAAACACATTCTAAGTTCGAATTACTTCTAATTCTTTGTTTAACAATAGCCAGTATGATTTTCTTGAAAAATCTTACTCGTTACCTTGCTCTGTTCTTTATGGCAAATGTCCGAAATGGAATTGTTAAAGACTACCGTAACAAGCTTTATATCAAAATATTATCCCTGCCACTTAGTTATTTTTCTGACGAAAGAAAAGGAGATATTATTAGTAAAATGACTAATGATGTAAAGGAAATCGAATGGTCAGTACTGCGATCTCTAGAGGCTGTTTTTAGAGACCCTGTTGCTATTATTCTTACTATTTCTATTCTTATTGCTTTTAGTCCAAGGATGTCTGTTTTTATTCTGATTTTGATTCCAATTTTTGCGTTGATTGGTTTTCTTACTCGAAAACTTAAACGAGCTTCGGCAGGAAGTCAAGAAAAGATTGGGGAAATGATGTCGACTACCGAAGAGACATTATCTGGGTTAAAAATCATTAAAGGGTTTAATGGAGAAAAACTAAAGCAGAAACAATTTGAAGACGAGAACGAGAATTATACTTCTCAAATGACAAGTATGTTTCGTAAAATAGACATGGCCTCACCATTAAGTGAGTTTTTGGGAGTATCGGTTATTGTTGGAACCATGCTTTATGGCGGGAACTTAGTGTTTCAAGGGTTACTTTCTGGAGAAGAACTAATTACTTATTTAGGATTGTTTTATAATGTAATCGCACCATCTAAGTCACTTACAGATGCTGTTTCTAATGCACAAAGAGGAATAGCCTCAATGGATAGAATTAATGTGATTTTGGATGCAGATGATGTTATCCTAAATCCTGAAAATCCTATTAAAATTGATAGCCTAACAGATAAAATTGAACTGAACAACATGAAGTTCAAGTATCAGGATGATTATGTTTTAAAGGATGTAAGCTTCGAAATTTCTAAAGGAAAATCAGTAGCACTAGTTGGTCAATCTGGATCTGGAAAAAGTACAATTGCCAATTTACTTCCTCGTTTTTATGATTTGAACGAAGGAGAAATTAAAATTGATGGAGTTAATATAAAAGAGACTTCGCTTACTAATTTGAGAGATTTAATGGGAATTGTAACTCAAGATGCTATTTTATTTAATGATACTATCGCTAGTAACATCCTTTTTGGAAAAGAAGACATCTCGGAAGAAAAAATGGTTGAAGCAGCCAAAATTGCTAATGCTCACGATTTTATAATGCAATTACCAAAAGGCTACCAAACTAATATTGGAGATGGAGGAGGGAAGCTATCTGGTGGACAAAAACAGAGAATTAGTATTGCAAGAGCTGTTCTTAAAAACCCAGATATCTTGGTGTTGGATGAAGCAACTTCTGCACTTGATACCGAATCAGAAAAATTGGTACAACAGGCATTGAACAATTTAATGAAAAACAGAACTTCATTAATTATTGCTCACAGACTTTCAACTATTCAGCATGCTGATGAAATATTGGTAATGCAAGATGGAGAAATTATTGAAAGAGGAACTCACGATTCTTTACTAAAAGAAAACGGCACTTACACGAAACTTATTGAAATGCAATCTTTTGCATAAACCGATTCTATGAAACTAAATTTTAAAACATTTGGAGAAGGCGAACCTATTATTATCCTTCACGGATTATTTGGCTCTTTGGATAACTGGCAAACACTTGGTAAAAAACTAGCAGAAAACTATCTAGTTTACTTAGTTGATTTGCGAAATCATGGAAAATCTCCGCACAGTGATTCGTTTTCTTATTTGGAAATGGCAAATGATATTGCCGAATTAATAGATGACGAAAACTTGACTGATGTTAATCTAATTGGTCACTCAATGGGAGGAAAAACTGCCATGACTTTTTCAACAGAGTTTCCACATTTACTTAAATCATTGACTGTAGTTGATATTGCTCCAAAAAAATATCCACCGCATCATGATGAAATACTTGACGCTCTGTTTTCTTTAAATTTAGACGAAATAACATCTAGAAGAGAAGCCGACACAGAAATGCAGAAAAAAATATCGGTTGATGGTACCCGATTATTTTTGCTTAAAAACCTTGACAGAAAAAAAGAAGGAGGATACGAATGGAAAATGAATTTAGACATGCTTTCTAAAGAGGTTAACTCTGTAATTGATATTACTCCAATTCCGTTTCCAATATCTATTCCTACGTTATTTATTAGAGGTGGTAACTCAGGTTATATTCACGATTCCGATTTTGAAGAAATTGAAAGACTCTTTCCAAACTCAGAAATTGAAACGATAGAAAATGCTGGACATTGGGTTCATGCAGAGAAACCTCAGGAATTATTAGATTTAATTTTAAATTTTATTGATTAATTAAGACTCATTTAATTAGCTAGTTAACTTGTTATAAATACTTAATTTAAAATTAGTACTATTTCTTTTATGGAATCCTTTTAAGAATACATCTTATTACCAAAGACCGGTAAAACAGACATTAATTCTTAAAAACAAATACCATGAAAACAATTAAACTAATACTTGCAACTGCCTTTGTGGCAATTGGATTAAACGCATTGGCTCAAGAGCCAGGAGAAATTCAAGGACTTATTTACGACCTAGAAACCAACAAACCCTTATTTAGTGCAACAGCTAAAGTTACTTATGCTGGAAACACAAAAGGTGAAGCAGCAGATTTTGACGGAAGATTTAGTATAAAACCACTTACTGCTGGAATCTACGTTTTAGAAGTAGAATTTGTTGGTTACCAGACAATAAAACAAGAGATTGTAGTTAAATCTGGACAAATATCATTTAGAGATACTATTTTCTTAAGCGCAGGAGAAATAATTGGTGAAATAGAAGTAATTGCTTGGAAAAATCCTTTAATTAATCCTTATGAAGTTTCTAAACCAACTATGGATGGAGAACAAATGAAAGGGATGGCAATACTAAGAAACCCTGCTACTTTGCTTTCTACCTTAAGTGATGGGGCTATTAGTTCAGTAGGATCTGGAGGTGAAGATGACGAAGTTTATTTCAGAGGTTCAAGAACTGGTAGTATTGTAACATACTTAGATGGAATGAAAATTTATGGAACTGTACCAACTTTCCCAGCTGTAGCAATAAGTTCGTACTCGGTTTATACTGGAGGACTGCCAGCAAAATATGGCGATACTTCGGGTGGAGTGATAGAAATTGAAACAAAAAGTTACTTTGACCTGTATAATCAGAGGATGGCTGAGCTAAATGAATAGCCCAGTTCCAACCCAAAAAACCTATATTTAATAAAAAACTACGCTTGAGATTAAAACAACATCATATGCAATCCTTAACGGATGAGAATTTAGTTCTTCTATACCAGCAGTCAAAAGACCAAAAGTGTATGGGAGAACTATACTCTCGATATAGCTCATTGGTAATGGGAGTTAGTCTTAAGTATTTAAAAAATGTTGCCGATTCACAAGATATCGTAATGCAAGTTTTTGAAAAATTAATTAAAGACTTACCAAAATATGAGATACAAAAATTTAGACCTTGGTTATACCAACTCACAAAAAATGAGTGCTTGATGAAATTAAGGAAAGAGAAAAAAGGAAGAGTTACTTCTATGGAGAACGTAACTATTTCTCAACCAAAAGAAAACGAGATAGAAGAACATCTTGAAAAAGAAGCTTTACTCGTTAAACTAGAAGAATTTATTCCTCAACTTAAAGACAATCAGAAGGTGTGTATTGAGTTGTTTTTTCTTCACAATAAAAGTTATATCGAAATATCTCAATCGACCCAGTTGAGCTTAAAAGAAGTAAAAAGTAACATTCAAAATGGTAAAAGAAATTTAGAGATAAAGCTGAATAATACAGCTTCTGCCTCTTAACAAACAAAAAATGAAAGAAACTAAACTCATAAACGAATCCAATATAGGCGAGCTCCTCACTGCCTATTACCAAGGAACGTTAGCTTCGGAAGAAGCCAAAACCTTAGAACAATTTTCTCATGAAAATGAATTTGTTGAGGAAGCTATGGAAGGTTTTGATGAATTCCCTGAAGCGTTAAATCAAATACCTGCTTTTAAACCAAAAAGCAAAATTGGATACAAATGGATTATGGCAATTGGAGGAATTGCATTATTAATCACGGCTGCTTATTTTATTCAGGATTACACTCCCAAAGAAGACAACTCAGGAATGCTGGCTATTACAGTTACAAAACCATTAATTGATTCGGAACTTGAGCCACTTGAAAAAGTGATTGCAAAGGTTGAAAGTGAAAAATCTATAAAACCTCAAGACACAAAAGCTCTTATTCCTAAAACAGTGAAAGAAAATAAGAGCCCTGAAGCTACAAAAGAAGTAATTAAAAAGCGTGAGGTATTCGAAATACCAAGAATGGAACTAAATCCTATTGAACTTGAAGAAAAAGCAACATACACGCTAAAAAGAGCTAGAACAAAAGCTATTGGTTTTTATACTTTTTTGGCTGTAGATTATTCAAAAATCTATAATAACTCCATCCCTGTTTTACCAACTTATAGTGGAACTGATGCAAGTTTTGCAAACAAAAACAATCTTTCTGTAGAAATGAGTGATGGTAAAACTCAATCTACAGTTAGCTACAAAACATTTTTGAAGCAGTCGTTATTTCTTATGAAAAACAAGGAATACGACAAGTCTATTTCAAACTTTAAAGTAATTCTTACTAATTTTCCTGGTGATGTAAATGCCGAGTTTTACATTGGTTATGCTAAATTTTATCAAGGTAAATATGAAGAAGCGATTCCTTATTTTAATAAAGCAATGAATAATGCATTTGATTTTTTTATGGAAGATGCCGAATGGTTTAAAGCTAACTCATTGCAGAAATTAGGTAAACTAAAAGAAGCACAAATCATATATAACTCCATTAAGAAAAAAGGAGGTTATTACTCTTATCAAGTTAATTAACTGCTCTTTTTAGGATTTATAAAAAAATCGCTTACATCAAGTATAATTAGGCTTCGGATAAAGATTTTTTTACACTAAATTTGTATCCTAATTTGAAACACGCCAAAACTATGATGTTAGTATTAACAATGATTTATAAAAAACTTCTTGAATTTCGATTGTATATCGCGATTGCCTTAATAATTACAACAATTGCTTTAAGCTTTACTAGGTATGACGGTTGGTGGTGGTTTAGTCTTATCCTTGCCATTATTGCAGTATTTTCTCAACTATTTTTTGGTCCTATTCGTTTTATCCAAGAAGCTGTGCAAGCTGGAGATATGGAAACGGCAAAAAAACATATGAAAACTGTGTTTTTCCCTCAATTACTTTTCAAGCCAATACGTCAAGGATTTTACATGTTAAAATCTAATATGGCAATGGCAGATCAAGATTTTGAAGCAGCTGAAACTCTAATTAACAAGAGTATAAAGAGCAAAAGTAAAGTACTTGGTGCAGGTAACGAAGGAAGCGCCTACTTGCAATTAGGAATGATTGCTATACAAAATGGTAAGAAAAGTGAAGCCAAGAAAAACCTTAGACTTGCAATGAGCAAAGGATTGGCAGATAAGGAAAGTAAAGCTGCAGCTTTAATTCAATTATGTGGAATAGAGTTACAAGAAAGAAACACTGCCCAAGCAACTAATTATTTCAAAAAAGCAAAGGCTCTTAAACCACAAACTAAAGAGATTAAAGATCAAATTGCTCAGATTGAGAAGCACATTCATAATAGGAGATAACGAACATATATTGCATAAAAAAAGCGACTGATTCAGTCGCTTTTTTTTGGTTTAAACTATTTTTTAAAACATCTTGATAAGCATTTCAAGCTTTGTTTTTAAATCTCTTCTATCTACAATAAAATCAAGGAAACCATGCTCTAATAAGAACTCAGATGTTTGGAAACCTTCTGGTAAATCTTTACCAATTGTTTCTTTCACAACTCTTGGTCCTGCAAAAGCAATTAATGCTCCTGGTTCAGCAATATTAATATCACCTAACATTGCAAAAGATGCTGTAACACCTCCTGTAGTAGGATCAGTTAACAATGAAATATAAGGAAGTTTAGCTTTAGCTAACAAAGTTAATTTGGCAGATGTTTTAGCCATTTGCATTAACGAAAATCCTGCTTCCATCATTCTTGCTCCACCCGATTTAGAAATCATCATAAAAGGGCATTTTTTCTTTATAGCATAGTCAATTGCTCTGGCAATTTTTTCTCCTACTACCGATCCCATAGAACCTCCAATAAAAGCAAAATCCATACAAGCAACTACAATCTCTTGACCTGAAGTTTTACCGTGAGCAGTTCTTACAGCATCTTTCAAACTAGATTTTTTGATTGATTGCTTCAGTCTGTCTTCGTAGGTTTTAGTATCCTTAAATTTCAAAGGATCTTTAGACTTCATGTCTTTGTCCAATTCAGTAAATTTATTGTCATCAAAAATAACAGTAAAATACTCTTTTGAACCAATTTTAAAATGGTAACCGTCTTCTACACTCACCCAAGAGTTCTCTTCTAGGGCTCCTTTATCAACAATATTACCGCTTGGCGTTTTATGCCAAAAACCATCTGGAGTTTCTTTTTTCTGCTCCGTAGGTGTATTTATATTTTTACTTTTTCTAGTAAACCATCCCATAGTTCGTGCTATTTATTGAAATACAACTTGTTATTTCAGAGTATAAAAATCTAGTGCAATTATGCAATAGTGATAGAACCATCAAGATACACATCTTGTATGGAATTTAATAATTTCACTCCTTCCGCCATATCTTTCTGGAAAGCTTTTCTTCCTGAAATTAATCCATGACCTCCAGCTCTTTTGTTAATTACGGCAGTAGTAATTGCCTCACTCATATCCGAAGTTTTACTCCCTTTAGAAGCTCCTCCTGAGTTAATTAAACCAATTTTACCCATGTAACAGTTAGCTGCTTGGTATCTACATAAGTCAATAGGATTATCCGAACTTAATTCAGTATAAACTTTATCGTGAGTTTTACCAAAATCAACATTCGTATAACCACCATTATTTGTCGGTAATTTCTGCTTAATAATATCTGCTTGTATCGTTACTCCCAAGTGATTTGCTTGAGCAGTAATATCAGTTGCAGTGTGGTAATCCATTCCGTCTTTCTTGAAACCTGGATTCCTTAAATAACACCACAATATTGTTGCCATTCCTAATTCGTGAGCTCTTTCAAATGCCTGAGCTATCTCCACTATTTGTCTGTTACTATCTTCAGATCCAAAATAAATTGTTGCTCCAACTGCTGCAGCTCCTAAGTTCCATGCTTCTTCTACAGAACCAAAAGAAATTTGACTAAACGTTTCTGGGTAAGTCAACATTTCATTGTGGTTAAGCTTTACAATAAATGGAATTCTGTGAGCATATTGTCTTGAACAAGAAGCTAACACTCCAAAAGTTGATGCTACTGCATTACAACCTCCTTCTACTGCTAATTTCACAATATTCTCTGGGTCAAAATAAATTGGATTTGGTGCAAATGATGCTCCAGCAGAATGTTCTATTCCTTGGTCTACAGGAAGTATAGATACATAACCTGTTCCAGCTAATCTCCCGTGATTGTATATTGCTTGTAAGTTTCTCATTACCTGAGGACTTCTATTAGTCATCGCAAATGCATCACTAACAAAAGTAGGACTTGGTAAAGTCAACATACTCTTATCAATCGTCTTACAAGTATGATTTAATAGAGAATCACTTTGTTCTCCTAATAATTCTTGGATGTTTAAAGCCATAAATTTTTATTTAGTTTACTTGATTTTAGTTCGAAATCAAGAATGCAAATTTAATAAAAATTCTTAACTCCCCTATTCCATTAGGATTCTTTTTGGAACTGAGATTTTTGAAAATTCTAATTAGCGACTTTAAAAGCTATTACTTGTAAATTAGTACCGTGCAATAGGCGCTAATTCCTTCTTCTCTTCCTACAAAACCAAGTTTTTCGGTTGTAGTAGCTTTTATTGATACTTGATCAATCTCTAAGGACAAAACTTCTGCAATCACAGCTTTCATTTTATCTAAATGTGGAGCCAATTTTGGTTTTTGAAGACAAACGATAGAATCCAAATTAGAAATTTTATAGTTGTTCTCAGCAATTAACTCACCAACTCTTTTCAATAAAATTTTGCTATCTATTCCTTTGTATTCAGATGAAGTGTCAGGAAAATGTTTACCAATATCACCAAGATTTGCAGCTCCTAAAAGCGCATCACAAATTACATGAAGTAGTACATCAGCATCTGAATGACCAACTCCTCCTTTGTGGTAATCGAGCAAAATTCCTCCTAGCCAAAACTCTTCGCCTTCGGCTAATTGATGCACATCATACCCAATTCCTGTACGTATATTCATTGTGAAATTATTCTTCGTTACTCGCAAAATTAAACCCTAAAGAAAAACGGATTGTATTTGCTAAAGGACTGTTATTGGTTAAAGACACTAAATAAGAAATATCTAATTCTAATTTACTATACTCAAGACCCATTCCCATTGTAATAAATCTTCTGTTTCCTTTTGTATAATGCTCGTGAAAATATCCTGCTCTCACAGCAAATTTTTCTGCATAAGTATATTCCATTCCTACAGAAATGTTAACCTCTCTAAGTTCTTCAATGAATACACTTCCATCTTCTACTCCTTCAAACTCATTAGTTTGTTCATTGAAAAGAGCATTTCCTGGAGCATCACTAAATGAACCAAAAATACCAGAAGCAACTCCTACATTGTTATCTCTACCAGCAACAATTTCATTAGTTAAAATACCTCTTTGTGGTGGTGAAGGAACTAATAATTTATTGAAATCTACTCCTATTGCAAAGTCGTTATACTTATCTATATCAATATTTAATACCGTACCTAACCTTAAGTTAGCTGGTAAAAAATCTTCTGTAGAAGAATTGGTGTAAGATATTTTTGCACCAACATTAGAGATATTCATTCCAATATTAAGATTCGCATCATATTCACCCAAATCGAATTTTCCTCCTTTATAAAAAGCAGATAAATCTACTGCGATTGATCTTCCTGGCTTAGTGTCAACACCATTTGCAGTTAATCCTTCTGTTAAGTTAGAGTTTATGTACCTGGCAGTAAAAGCTCCCGAAAGATTTTTACCTAGTTTTGTTGAGTAAGCAGCATCTAAAGCAAATTCCTTAGGGTTAGCCTCCTTTATAGTTCCACCATTTACATCTGTAAAGGTTATTGAACCAAGAGAGAAGTAACGCATACTTCCAGAAATTGCTGAATTCTTATCTAGTTTTTTGTAACCAACTAAGTACACCAAATTAATATCGTTAATCCCTAAGTTTCTTAGCCAAGGTGAGTATGAAAAAGCAACTCCACCATCTTGCTCAGCAAAAACATACTTAGATGCATTCCAATGTTGAGAATTAATATCTCCATTTGTTGCTGCTCCCAAATCGCCCATAGCACTTGCTCTGGAGTCTGGTGCAATCAATAAAAAAGGTACAGCAGTGGTTATGGTGTTTAGTTGTAAACTAAAATCAGTTCCTCCGCTTTGTGTGTTTTGAGAATAAGTATTCGCAGAAATAAATATTCCTGCCATTAAAAAAGAGAATAATCTCATAGTATTATGAAGTTTCATTTGCAAGCTATTTTACATACTCCTTTCAGTATTAGATATACTAATTGAAGATGTTATATTAAAAATTTTAAAGTAAAATTATTGTCAAATAATAGTGTTTAGAGATTAATCGAATCGCAAATATAGAATAAACTTATGAAAATTTTATTTCAATAATACTAGTTTTTCATATTTCTCTACAGTATTTCCATTATCATCAGTCACTTTGACCTTGTATACATAGGTACCCCTTCCAATGTCATCTCCATAATCATCCTTCCCATCCCATTCAATTGCCTTAACCCTAAAACCTTCCGTTTTAACCAATTGGCTAATCGTTTTAACAAGCTTCCCCGACACTGTAAACACCTGAATTTGAACTTGTAGAAACTCGCAAGATTGATTGTGCTCAAAAAAGAACTGAGTTCTAGTTGTAAATGGATTTGGATAATTTAATACTCTGTCAATTGCTAATTCTTGACTTTCTATTACCAAAAACTCAATATTTTTCTCGGTAGAGTTGTTGTAAATATCCCAAGTTTTTAAACTTAAAGTATGGTTTCCTTCTGCAATTTTAGATAATGGATATACTATTTTCCCACTTTGGTATGAATCTAAATCACTTTCGTAGTAGTCATTTAAGATAATTGGGTTAGATGTTTTCTCATCAAGAATTGCTGTTAAATCATGTCCTATTCCATTTCCAGTAGTGTTTATTCCATTCGAATCAAATAACTCTGCGAAAATAGAAGGTTTGTCATCTGTTATTCCTCCAGATACAAAATTATTGTCATTCATAAATAAGCCAACCAATGGCCCATCAGAATCTGTAGAAGCACCAGTATTAGTTCCTCCAACTACAATGTCGGTAAAAGCACCAGCTCCATCTTCGCTTCCATCATAACAGTAATAGCTAATTTTTCCATTCCCAAATTGGTAGTTTATATCTTTAGGCACAAGAAATGTAAACTCAAATAATCCATTTTTTACTGAAGCTTTACCTTTATATAGCACACTGTTTTGAAGTTGAAAAGGAATAACATCAGTAGAAACTCTATTTCCTAGAGTAGATAATTGAACAGGTTTATCGAATACAGTTGGAAATATTACTCCATTATATCCTGATTTTAAAACCCCATTATTATCAGCAATAAAACCTTTAATAGTAATCTTACTTAATGCTTTTAGAGTATCTATAGGATTTGTAACCAAAACATTATTTACTTCTGTAGTAACTATTTTGTTTTTTGGGAAGGCAAGTTTAAGAGCTGGATCACCAATTAAACTAAATCTTCGGGAATTAACATCTCTAACAACCGAACTACTATTTTTTGTTTCCATGTAAATCTCTCCCAGTGTTCTTGGAGTACCATCTGCATTTTTTACAAAAACCTCTTCATAAAAGGCATTAATCAACTGTTCATTTGAAAATTGATAAACAGGGCGGGTAGTAGTAAACATTGCCACTCCTCCTCCATTAGGATTCAAAAAACATTGCTCGCCTGCAGAAACACGTGAAGGATCATCAAATTTGGTAAACTCACAAGTTGCTGTAAGAAATACACTTAATCTGTTGGAGTTTGTCCAGCTATTAATGATTCCTAAATCTAAAAATCTTTCAGTTCCCCAACCAATTTCTCCTCCGTGTCCTTCGTAAGTAGTAATAAGCGCACCTTCTTCAACAGTCCTCTTAATAACTTCAGCACCCTCTAAGTATCTTTCTCCTCCAGAAGCTGATGTTTGATTGTAAGCATCCATATAAACCTTTTCAATATTAAAAAAGGGCTGGTTTTTTTCAATAGTATCGCATATTGTTTCAATATGTCTTACAAAATCTTTTTCCCAGGTATTATCTACATCATCAGCAATAAATATTAATTTATTCCTCCAGTCACCATAAGGACTTCCCGAGTTAAGATCATTACAATTACTTATTTCACTTGCTAAAGTTCCTTGCTTTTGGTAATTAATAATTTTATCAACTACAATTTGAGCCTGCCCAGCATTTGTAACTGTTAGTCTACCAACTGCAATATCCATTAATTGGTTATAACCTATACTTTCTCCATCATCTAAAATGGCAAAAAAATCATCAGATGTATATGATTTAATATCAGCCAAAGACTCTACTGATTCCCATACTGGAACAAAATTATGATTAGGAGTAACTCTGTTTTTATAATCAAAAGATCCATCACCAAATAGCAATAAATACTTTGGTGGATTTAATCCACCTCTATCGTAAAACATCTTTGCGAAAGTTTTGATAGCAGATACATCTTGAACTCCGCCTGAAAATTCATTATAAATTTCTTGAACAGTCGCTTCTAAAACCGTTAACCCATTTCCTTCATGAAATTCTTTTAACTGCTGAACTTGATTTTCGAAAAGAGGATGATACACTATCAACATATCTGGAATAAGTTCTCCGTGTAAGTTCTGATTTTCTACTTTTTCAACAAATATAGGAACCAAATATCCTGAAGTGGTCAATGCAATAAATGTTCTTAAAGAATCTGTTTTTTGAATAAACTCAGCTTTAGTTCCAACCCTAGCAAACGAAACATTTTTAGAGTTAAGCGGATCGGTTACATCCCAAATCTCATCAATTGACGAAGCATTTGCAACCTCAAATTTACCAATATTAGGAGTTCCTGTTGACAACAAGTCTCTAAATTCCATTTGATTACCAGCCATAGTTAAATCCCTACGCACATTAATTTCAATGAAATCTAAATATCCTTCACCACCAACTCCAGGTGATGTTGTGTAGGATAAATTGACATTGATGTTATCTTGATTTGGAAGAAAGCTAAGACTTCCACTTCTGTTAATAGCTATATCGCTATGAGTTCCAGAATTAACTGCTGGCATAGCTATGTTAGTGTTCGCTAAACTCCCAACATTCATGCTGAAATTAGAAGCGCTAGAGCTACTTGCATAAAAAGATCCAAATACTCTTACATTAGAAGTTGAACTAATATTAGGGAATGAAAATTTAAAAGAATTAGTTCTAACCGCATCAAAAATAGTCCCAACCCATAGCTTACCAGAACCACCTTTGTTTTTTGCATTCATCAAGTTGGTCGTTTCATCCTCTCTAACTCCAAAATCATTGAAACTACTAATAGCCTGAGTAAAAGAAGTTCCTGCATCAGAAATGGTTGCAATTCTTTTTGTGCCCGAATTGTCATTTACTTTAACAAAATAGCTTGCTTCATCAGAATACAAATGTTGCTCATAAGTATAATAAGAGCCTGCAGAATTTAATTTCCATTTGTGAGGTCCTTGAGCATAAAACAAAAAATAATCTCCATCATCAAATTGTCCGTCACCTCCATCAATCATTTTAATGGCATTTTTCTCTAGATCGTCAATTCTTGAATCTCCATTAACCTCTGAAAGCATACCATTATGATTTCCATAAAGATTAATAGAGTTAGATAATATTGACCCTGTAATGATTCCGTTATTTTCTAAATCTGAATAAGTGATTTTATGAACTCCATTTTTTATTACATTAAAACGAGCAATTGTTCCATTAATTAAAGCAGAAGTACCCTTAAAAGATCTAGAACCAGACCTACTCGATTCAACATCAATATTGGATTTAGAATATGATAAAGAATAAGAAGTGATTTTTTTTAAAACTCCATTTTCCAAGTATAAAGGCTCAATATTTATAAGAGCATATTTGTTCTTCATAGCAATTGAATACTCAACTTTAAGGTTTGGAGTAGATGAAAATTGTGATTCCCAAAAAACAGGAATCGTTTTTTTTTCAGATTGAGAAACAGTCTCAGATTCTAAAATTGAAACTGAAGCAGTTAAAATTTGATTAGACCCCAATAATACTTTTGAAGTAATTTGAGGCAATGAATTAAAAGAATATCCATATCCCTGAACACCTAAAATCTTTTGCGTACCAAACTCATAAGTTTTCCAATCTAACTTATGATTAACAACCGATTGACCATAGATTGAAAAAGAGATTAACAAAGAAAAAAGTATCGTTTTTATATTTTTCATTTTAAGAATAATTTTATCTTAAGATTTTGATTGTTATTAATGTACCACAATAAAAAATTCAAATATCTGTTTTTTACAGACATATTTAAGTTAAATTTAGTTCTGTTAAACGACATACTCAACTTTTTATTCTATTATATGTAATTCAATCTCGGAAATTCTTGCTGTTTTATGCCTGAATTATGAAACTTATTTATATTTTTACCGTATTGATTGAAATAAATTCGTCATTATGAACAAACTTTTGTTGAAAACATTTGTAGCAATTTTGAGCTTATTCTTGAGTTTTTCGGCCTTGGCCCAAGACCCTGAATTTAGCCAATTTTATGCAAATCCACTTTATTTAAATCCAGCATTTGCTGGGTCTAATAACTGCCCACGTATATCTATGAACTATAGAAATCAGTGGCCAGCACTAAGTGGAAGTTTTGTAACTCAAAGTGTTTCATATGACCAGAGGTTAGGATACAACAAAGGAGCTGGTATAGGGTTATTAGTTACTAATGATATTGCTGCCCAAACACTTACTACCTTCAATGCAAGTGGAATCTTCTCTTATCATTTAGCTGTAAACAGAAAATTTGCCATAAGGGTTGGGTTTCAAGCTACATATTTTGAAAAAAGTTTAGATTGGGATAAATTAACCTTTGAAGATCAAATTGACTCAAGAAGGGGATTTGTATACACCACAGCAGATAGACCAAATAATACCGGGAAAAAATCAGGAGTAGATTTCTCTGGTGGTATCTTAGGATTTAGTAAAACTTTCTTTTTTGGTGTTGCAGTTCATCACTATACTGAGCCTGATCAATCTTTAGTTGTATCAGATAATGGAAATTTACCAATGAAGATTACTGGGCATGCAGGTGCCGTTATTCCACTTAGGAAAAGTAAATACAAAAAAAGTAGCACAACTATCTCTCCAAATATTTTATACCGAAGACAAGCAAATTTTCAGCAATTAAATTTGGGTGTTTATGTAAACAAAGGACCATTATGGACTGGGGTTTGGTACAGAAATGGAGATGCATTTATAGTATTAGTAGGGATTCAAACTGACTTATTTAGAATAGGATACAACTATGATGTAACAACAAGTCAATTAACTACTGCTAGTGGAGGTTCACATGAACTTTCATTCGGGTTAAACTTCACTTGTAAGCCACCTAAAAAGAAGTATAGAACAATAAGTTGCCCTTCTTTCTAGTTATTATTAAGATATTTTCACAGTAGAGAAGTAAAAAAGAAAAAGATATGAAGACGAGTAGAAAATTAAAATCAATGTTATTAGCAACTGTTGCTATTAGTATGATGTCAGTTTCTTGTAAGAAAAAGGAACAGTCATCTGCAACAGGATGGAATTATAACGACCCACAAAACGGAGGTTATTTAAAAACCAAATATGTAGAGCAGGAAACTGGACCAGGACTTGTTTTGGTTGAAGGTGGAACATTTACAATGGGAAGAACTGAACAAGAAGTTACTTTTGACTGGGACAATACACCAAGAAGAGTTACTGTTCGTTCATTTTATTTAGATGAAACAGAAATAACCAACCAACATTGGGTTGATTATTTACACTGGACTAGAAGAACTTATACTGATTTCCCATTAATATTTAAGAAGGCTTTGCCTGATACTTTAGTATGGAGAAGTAAGTTGGGATATAACGAACCACAAGTAGAATATTATTTGAGACACCCTGCTTACCAAGATTACCCTGTTGTTGGAGTAAGTTGGTTACAAGCAAATAATTATTGTTCTTGGAGAAGTGATCGTGTAAACGAATACATTTTAGTAAGAGAAGGAATTTTGTTGTGGAACAATGACCAACAAAACGAACCTTTTAATACTGATGCTTATTTTGCAGGTAAATTTAGTAATAGTGATAATCCTAAAGGACAATTACTTGATCTAGACCCAAGTAATGGTGCAGGATCAAACGGAGCTAAAAAAATTAAGAAAAAAGATTTAGCTACACGTATCGTAAGAATGGAAGATGGAATTCTTTTACCTAAATACAGACTTCCTACTGAAGCTGAATGGGAATATGCAGCTTACGGATTAATAGGCAATCTTGATGATGAAAGAATTACTAGCAGAAGAATATACCCATGGAATGGTCACTGGGTAAGAAATCCTGAAGATAAATTCCAAGGACAAATGCAGGCTAACTTCGTAAGAGGAAGAGGTGATTATATGGGTGTTGCTGGAAAGCTTAATGATAATGCTGATATCACTGCACCAGTTACTGCATACTGGCCAAATGATTATGGATTGTATAACATGGCAGGAAATGTTGCTGAATGGGTAATGGATGTTTACCGTCCTTTATCATCAGAAGATGTAGATGAATTTAGCCCATTTAGAGGAAACGTATTTAAAGCTAAAGTTCTTAACTCTGAAGGAGGAATTGACGAGAAGCTAGACGAAGCAATGTATGACGTAAATGCAATTAAAGAATATATAGTTGACTTTACTGCTGCTAGAAAAAACAGAAGAGGAGGTGTTATTACTGATTCATTAGATTTTATTTTACTTGCAGAGTTAGATTCTTTAGTAACAGAAGCTAACGGAATGTATAATGATGGAAGAAGATTAGAAGCATCAAGAGCTATAAGAGAAATCATTGAGACTGACCTTCCAGATATTGGGTTTAGAATTCAAAATGAGCCTGGATTTGAAGATTTTCAATATGAAATCATTCCAAAGTTATTAAATGGTATTTCTGACCATGTAATAAACACACCAGGTAGTTTGAAGGTTAGAAACGTAACAAAGGAAGAAAACTTGGACAGAAGAAACTATGAGCAGTCTAATTACATTGATTATTTAGATGGTGATTTAAACTCTAGTATCTACTTTAATGATGAAGAAAAGAAAGAAGGTATTTCACAATTTGATGGACAATCTGGAGCTGAAAGAAACAGAAGTGGTTTTAATCCTGATGATTTGGTTTACCAATCTAAGAAAAACAAAAGAGGAGAACCTTCTACTTTAATTACTGATGAATCTAGAGTATACAAAGGTGGTTCTTGGAAAGATAGAGCTTACTGGTTATCTCCAGGAAACAGAAGATATTATGATGAATTTAGATCTACTGATTTTATTGGATTTAGATGTGCAATGACTAGAGTAGGAAGTCCAGTAGGATTAAACTACCAAAGAGGAAAGAAAAAATAACAACTTAACTTTAATAAGTTCCAAAAGCCTTGATAGTATTCTATCAAGGCTTTTTTTATATTTAGGAAAATAAATTTTGATGTCAATAAAAGACTTATACTCGATATATTTAAAACATCCTGTAATCTCTACAGATACTAGAAAAATTCAATTGAATTCCCTATTCTTTGCATTAAAAGGAGAAAACTTTGATGGAAATAAATACGCAGATGAAGCACTTGAAAATGGAGCTAGTTATGCCGTGATTAGTGATGAATCATATCAAAAAGACAATCGATATATTCTGGTAGAAGACACACTTGTTTCATTACAAGATTTAGCAAGACACCACAGAAATCAATTAACAATTCCAATAATAGGAATTACTGGTAGTAATGGGAAAACTACTACAAAAGAATTAATGAAGAGTGCATTGCAAGAAAAATTCAATACCTATGCAACTTTTGGAAATTTAAACAATCATATTGGTGTTCCTTTATCGCTTCTTTCGATAACTAAAGAACATGAAATTGCAATAATAGAAATGGGTGCTAACCACCAAAAAGAGATAGAGTTTCTTGTAAATATTTGCAATCCAGATTGTGGATTAATAACAAATATTGGAAAAGCTCATTTAGAAGGATTTGGAGGAATAGAAGGAGTAGAAAAAGGAAAAACAGAACTATTTACAAATTTGAATTCAAGAGAAAAACAGATTTTTATAAATGTGGATGATTCCAGATTAGCTAAATATGTAGAGAAAATGAAAGCTATTACTTATGGCTCTAAGGATTGTAAATGTATTGGTGAAGTAACTTCTACCATACCCTTTTTGACAATGAAAGTAAACTATGGAAAAAATGAATTTGAAATAGGCTCTAATTTAATTGGAACATATAATTTCAACAATATTCTTTCTGCTGTAGTAATTGCAGATTATTACGGAGTTTCAGCAGAACAGATTAAAAAAGGAATTGAAAACTATCTGCCAACCAACAATCGTTCTCAACTTGTAATCCAAGGAAGTAATAAACTTATTATGGACGCATACAATGCCAATCCTTCCAGCATGAAAGTGGCTATTGCGAACTTGGTTCAATCCAAATCCAAAAAGAAATTTTTTATTTTGGGAGATATGTTGGAATTGGGAAAAGATGCTAAAAAAGAGCACGAAGCAATTGTTGAATTATTAATGGATCATGAGTTAAAAGGAGTTTTGGTTGGAAAACTTTTTAGATCAGTGAAACAAAACGAATACATCACTTTCTCTAACAATGAGGCAGCAAAAAAATTCTTGAAAACCAATCCTAAAAAAGACACTCTATTTTTGATTAAAGGATCTAGAGGAATAAAATTAGAAACAATACAAGAAGTATTGTAAATTTAAAGACTATCAAAACAAATCATATGGCAAAGATACTTACTACCAAATCGATAAAATTTTTAGAGAAATATTTGAATAACGCCTCACCTACAGGATTTGAAAGCGAAGGGCAAAAATTATGGTTAGACTATTTGAAACCCTACACAGATGAATATTTTGTGGATACTTATGGAACAGCAGTAGCAGTAATAAACCCTAAAGCGAAATACAAAGTAGTAATTGAAGCACATGCAGATGAAATTTCTTGGTTTGTACATTACATCAACAAAGATGGATTTATTTATGTGAGAAGAAACGGTGGTTCGGATCATCAAATTGCTCCATCAAAAAGAGTGAATATTCATACTGATAAAGGGATTGTTCCTGCATTATTTGGTTGGCCAGCTATACACACAAGAAAAAGCGGAACCGAAAAAGCACCAAAATTGGAGAACATCTTTTTGGATTGTGGAGCAAATTCTATAGAAGAAGTAGAAAAAATGGGAATTCATGTTGGGTGTGTTATCACCTACCCAGATGAATTTATGATATTGAATAAAAAATACTTCACAGGGAGAGCTCTTGATAACAGAATGGGAGGATTCATAATTGCTGAAGTTGCTCGTAAACTGAAAGAAGATAAAATTGAACTTCCTTTTGGATTGTACATTGTGAACTCTGTGCAAGAAGAAATAGGGTTGAGAGGAGCAGAAATGATTGCAGCCAGAATAAAACCTGATGTAGCAATTGTTAATGATGTTTGTCACGATACAAACATACCAATGATTGATAAGATTGAACAAGGAGATTTTAAATCGGGAGACGGACCTGTTTTAGCTTATGCTCCAGCAGTTCAAAATAACTTGTTGAAATTATTGATTGATACAGCTCAGAAAAATAAAATTCCATTCCAAAGAATGGCACTTTCTAGCAGAACTGGAACAGATACTGATGCTTTTGCTTACTCTAACGAAGGAGTTGCTTCTGCATTGATTTCTTTGCCTCTTAAATATATGCACACAACTGTTGAGACGGCTCACAGAGATGATGTAGAGAACTTAATAAAACTGTATATAGAAGTGTTGCAAAACATTAAAAACGGACACGATTTTAGGTATTTCAAATGATTTATTTAACTCAACTAATATTTATAAAACCAGGTAAGGAAAAGCAATTCTTAGAATTTGAAAGTTTTGCTATTCCATTGATGGAAAAATATAAGGGTGAAATGATTTATAGAATAAGACCAACTAAGGAAAGTTTTATTTCAGAAGAAAAAGAGCTTCCTTATGAAATTCATTTTATATCTTTTGAATCGGAGATTGACTTTAAAGAGTTTATGAATGATGAGTCTAGACTGGAGTTTGTACATTTAAAAAATGAATCGGTAAGATTGACTCTATTAGTAAAAGGAGAAAAACTGTAACAATGAAAGATTTTAAAATAATAACAGTTGACCAAGTAGGAATTGGAGACAGAGTTTCTCGTATCACAAAAAGAAGTGTAAAGAATGAAGCCAAAATTCATGGGTTGAGGATGGCTTTGAACATGATTGATTTGACTACTTTGGAAGGTGCTGATACGATAAATAAAGTAAAACAATTGTGCTACAAAGGAATGCATTTACATGATGCTTACCCAGATTTACCAACTGTAGCTGCTATTTGTGTCTATCCTAATTTTGTAGGATTAGCAAAAGAACAACTTAAAGGAAGTGGAATAAATGTGGCTTCTGTTGCAACAGCATTTCCATCAGGAAATTCTTCGCTTGAGGTGAAAATTACCGATACCAAAATGGCTATTGATGCCGGAGCGGATGAAGTGGATATGGTTATTTCGAGAGGGAAATTTCACCAAGGAGAATACAATTATGTGTTTGATGAAATTGCTAAAATAAAAGAAACTTGCGGTAAGAATGTAAGATTAAAAACCATTCTTGAAACTGGAGAGCTAGGTAGTTTGGATAATATAAGAAGAGCTAGTGATATTGCAATGCATGCTGGTTCTGATTTTATTAAAACCTCTACAGGAAAAATAAGTCCTGCAGCAACTCTGCCAGTTACATTAGTAATGTTGGAAGCCATTAAAGATTATTATTACGAGACAGGAATCCAAATAGGAATGAAACCAGCTGGTGGAATTTCTAATTCTAAATTGGCTTTGCAATATTTGATGTTGGTAAAAGAAACACTTGGTGACAAATGGTTAACCAATCAATGGTTCCGTTTTGGAGCGAGTAGCCTTGCCAATGATTTATTGATGCAATTGGAGAAACAAAGAAGTGGTAATTATCAATCGAAGGATTATTTTTCTAAAGATTAATTAAAGGATTATGTCTAAAAAAGAAACTAAACTAAACTTAAAAAGCAACTGGGATTTGGCTCCTTCTTTGGAAAGCACGAGCCATGTGAAGTTGAAAAATAAATACGATTTATTTATTGGAGGGAAATGGGTAAAACCAAGCTCTGGTAAATATTTTGATACTATCAACCCTGCAACTGAAGAGAAACTTGCTTCCATTGCAAATGGGAATAAAAAAGATGTAGACTTGGCTGTGAAAGCTGCTCGAAAAGCATACGATACCACTTGGAGCAAACTTTCTGGTAAAGAAAGAGGGAAATATATTTTTCGTATTGCTCGTATCATGCAAGAAAAAGCCAAAGAATTGGCTGTGGTGGAAACTCTGGATGGTGGAAAACCAATTAGAGAATCAAGAGACATTGATATTCCTTTGGCTGCCAATCATTTCTTTTATTATGCTGGATGGGCAGATAAATTAGATTATGCTTTTCCAAATAGAAACCCTAAATCATTAGGTGTTGCAGGACAAATTACTCCTTGGAATTTCCCATTATTGATGGCTGCTTGGAAAATTGCACCAGCATTAGCTTGTGGAAATACTGTGGTGTTGAAACCTGCCGAAACTACTTCGCTTACCACTCTCTTACTTGCCGAAATTATAGAAGAAGCTGGATTGCCAGCCGGAGTTGTAAATATTGTAACGGGTGCAGGAGATACTGGAGCAGAAATTGTAAACCACTCAGGAATTGATAAAATTGCTTTTACTGGTTCTACAGGTGTTGGGAAAATAATCCAAAACGCTATTGCAGGAACTGATAAAAAAATAACATTAGAGCTAGGTGGAAAAGCTGCAAACATTGTGTTTGAAGACGCTCCATTGGATCAAGCTGTGGAAGGAATAGTAAACGGAATTTTCTTTAATCAAGGACACGTATGTTGTGCAGGTTCAAGATTATTGGTTCAAGAATCTGTGTATGATATTGTACTAAGAAAACTAAAAGACCGAATGGAAAGCCTAATTGTAGGGAATCCAATAGATAAAAATACAGATATTGGAGCCATCAATTCTAAATCTCAATTGGACACGATTAACCATTATATCAAATTAGGAAAAGAAGAAGGTGCCGAAATTTATCAGCCAGAAGGTAAATTAGATAAAAAAGGATATTGGTGCAAACCAACTCTATTTACTGGAGTTGCGCAGAGTAACAGAATTGTACAAGAAGAGATTTTTGGACCTGTATTGGCAATCCAGACTTTCCGCACGATTGAAGAAGCAATTACAAAAGCCAATAATACACCTTACGGGCTTTCTGCTGGAGTTTGGACAGATAAAGGCTCAAAGATATTCAATATGACTTCTCAGCTAAGAGCAGGGATTGTATGGGCAAATACTTTCAATAAATTTGACCCAACTTCTCCGTTTGGAGGATACAAAGAAAGTGGATTTGGAAGAGAAGGAGGTTTACATGGGCTTGAGGCTTATTTATCATTTGAAAACTAATTACTATGTCTAGAATAGAAGTTTTAAAAACATACAAAATGTACATTGGAGGGAAATTTCCAAGGACAGAATCTGGAAGGTATTATTCTTTAAAAAATACCAAAGGAGAAGAAATTGCCAATATGTGTACTGGATCAAGAAAAGATTTTAGAAACGCAGTGGTAGAAGCACGAAAAGCTTTTGAACTTTGGTCAAATAGAACCGCTTACAACCGTAGCCAAATTTTGTACCGAATAGCAGAAATGCTAGAAGGAAGAAAAGCACAATTCATTGATGAATTGATGCAAATAGGATCTACAAAAAAACAAGCTGAAAACGAAGTGTTTACTTCCATTGACAGATTAATATATTACGCAGGTTGGGCAGATAAATACCAACAAATAAGTAGTTCGGTAAATCCTGTTTCTGGTCCTTATTTCAATTTTACTATACAAGAACCAACAGGAGTTGTGGCAGTAATTGCACCAGAAGAAAACGGATTAATTGGTTTAGTTTCCACTATTGCTCCAATTATCGTTTCAGGAAACTCTTGTATTGTTTTAGCTTCAGAAAGCAAAGCCTTGTGTTCTGTTTCTTTTGCCGAGGTAGTTAATTCTTCGGATGTTCCTGGAGGAGTAATCAATATCCTAACTGGAAATGCAGAAGAATTGATTCCTCATTTTTCTACTCACAAGGATGTAAACAGCATGCTATATTGCGGAAACGACAAAAAAGCAACTCAGTTAATCAAAGAAAATTCTACTACAAACCTGAAAAGAATTGTTGTAAAAAAAGACATTGATTGGATGAAGAATGAGAACGAATCTCCTTATTTCATTACTAAATTTACCGAAGTAAAAACTACTTGGCATCCTATTGAAAAGATTGGGGCTAGTGGTTCGGGATATTAAATTAAAACTATGATTTTCGAATTCAAAGGGTTTAAACCCGTAGTCCATCCTTCTTCGTTTGTGCATCCACAAGCAACCGTTACTGGCAATGTAATCATTGGCAAAAACGTATACATTGGTCCTGGTTGCGCCTTGAGAGGTGATTGGGGAAAAATAATCATTAAAGACGGTTGTAACGTACAAGAAAACTGTACCGTTCATATGTTTCCTGGGAAAGATACCATTTTGCACGAAGGAGCTCACATTGGCCACGGAGCAATCATACACGGAGGAATTATTGGTAAAAATTCCCTTATCGGGATGAATGCCGTAATTATGGACGAAGTAGAAATTGGGGAAGAATGTATTGTGGGAGCCTTAAGTTTTGTAAAAGCAAAATCAATCATTCCAAGAAGAAGTTTGATGGCAGGAAATCCAGCTCGATTAATAAAAGAAGTCTCAGACGAAATGATTGGCTGGAAAACAAAAGGAACCAAATTATACCAGCAATTACCAAAAGATTGCCAAGACACACTTAAAGAATGTGAACCACTTACCGAAGAAGAACCAGGAAGAGGCGAACAAGAGAATTTATTTAATCCTTGGAAAAGTTGATATTGTAAAAATATTGCTCTTCTTTCGTCAAAGTAAATAATCGTATAACCTACACAAAATGAACTGGAACGAAATCATAAAAATAGCCAATCACGGAAATCTTGAGCCTGACACCCGAGTAGAAAAATCGGATCAAGAATGGGAAGAGATTTTAACCTCTGAACAGTTCAGAGTTGCACGAATGAAAGGAACTGAAAGAGCCAATTCTGGAGAATATTGTACTTCTCACGAATCAGGAAAATATGGTTGTGTTTGCTGTGCCAATCCCCTATTCGATTCCTCTATAAAATTTGAATCAGGAACTGGATGGCCAAGTTTTACAGACCCAATCAAACAAAATGCGGTTGGTTACATCAAAGATGTTTCTTTTGGAATGATAAGAGTAGAAGCGATTTGCAATACATGTGACGCTCATTTAGGTCACGTTTTTCCAGATGGCCCTGAACCAAGTGGACTGAGATATTGCATTAATTCTGTTTCGATAAAATTGTTAGAAGCCTAAATTATCTAATCCCTTCTTTGTTCAAAAAAGCGTAATATTTACGTGCATTTACATTATGCTGTGAGTTAGTTTTTGCAAAAGCATGATATCCAGAATAATCTGGTTTTGCACAAAAGAAAATATAGCCGTGTTTCGAGTAATTAAGCACAGCATCCAAGTAAGTAATTGGCGGAGTGATTATTGGCCCAGGTGGCAACCCGGTATATTTGTAAGTATTATAAAGTGATTCTATCTCTTTATGAACGTTTAATACTCGCTTAATAGTAAAATCTCCCAAGGCAAATACCAAAGTTGGATCTGCTTGCAACAACATTCCTTTTTTAATTCTATTCACATAAACTCCAGCTACTTTTGGAGCTTCATCAGCCTTTTTGGTTTCGGAATAAACGATAGAAGCTAAAGTAGAAACTTCTGATTGCGAAAGACCAATTTGTTTGGCTTTAGCCACTCTTTCTCCATTCCAAAAGCTTTTATATTCTTTGGCCATTCTTGTCAACAATTCTTCCTCCGAAATATCCCACCAAACATTGTAAGTATTTGGTATAAAAAGAGTTCTGATTGTTTCTTTATCAAACCCATATTTAGACTGAGTTTCAGGTCGATTTAGCAACATCAAAAATTCAAACTGTGACACTTCAATATTCTCAGTTATTTTCTCCGCAATATCAGCTAAAGTTCTTGTGTTATTCAAAGTAATTCGTACTTCTTTTTCCCCATTTCCTTTTCTTAAATAAGAAACCAACTCGTGCAAAGTAGTAGTTGGTAAAAATTCATATTTACCAGGTTCTATCGTAGCATCTTTCAAATTCCTGAAAGCTGCATAAGATTTAAATTTTTCTGGATTCGAAATTATTTTTTTAGCCGAAAGAGAATCAACAACCGAATTAAAAGTAGAGCCAGTTGGTACGTAAAAATCAATTTTTTCGTTAACTCCTATTGTTTTTATTCCAGCAAAGTACATTTCTATTTTTGGATAAAAAACAAAAGCTCCAATTGCTAAAGCAAGAAGGAAAATAAGGAACACTATTCGAGATGGTTTCATAAAAAGGCTAAATTTTAAACAAAGTTAAGTGTTTTTATTTTTTTTTAAATCACTGTTAATAAATAGATTGTTTTTTTATTTTATAAAATGGGTTACTTTTGATTAACCAATTTGTATCTCTTATTATAAGGTATAACCTATGACAAAAACTATTTTTCTAGCAACTTTTGGGTTGTGTTGTCTATTATCTTTTCCTTCTTTTGGACAAGAAGCTATAGAAACACCACTAAAGATAAATTTGAAGTAGAGTCGAACATTGAGGCTTTCATTTTTAGAATTGCCAAAAACAAATGGATTAATTACGTAAAAAAAGAAGGCAAAACAACATCAATAAAAGAAGATATAGCAATAAATATGGAGCCTAGTTCATCTCAAATAAATAATGGAAACCAGATTATTATTAATGAATTATTAGAAAAACTAGGAAACGTGTGTAAAGAGATTCTTACCTACACCATCTTTTATAATTTAAGCATGGAGGATGTATGTTCTCGGTTAGGGTTTAATAATCCAAATACCGCAAAAACAAAAAACTACAAGTGTAAACAAAGACTAAAAAACTTAATAAACGATAACCCAAGGATAAAACAGCAACTCTCCAATGCAAGATAATTTTAACACATACTCACAAATCCAAGATTACTTAAATGGAAATTTAAGTACTGAGGGAAGTAGTGCTTTTGCAAAAGAACTGGAAACAAATCCAGAGCTACAAACCTTGGTGGATGATTATTGCTTGATGATTATGAAAACATCAAGAATTATAAGCTAATTATTATCTCTGCTCACAATGAATATTGGACAAGAAAAGGAAGAAGAAATTTTGATAAATTTATTGATGAAGGAGGAGATCCTTTAATATTATCTGGCAATACAATGTGGAAGCAAGTGAGATACGAGGATGATAAAGTGATTTGCTTTAATCAGTATTATAATGATAGTTTATTTCCAGATTCATTGAGGACATTCAATTATGGATTGATTTATTTAAAGTATCCGATTGAGAGTAGTATTGGTCTTAATTTTACCAAAGGTGGTTACGGAATTCAGCAAGATAATGGATGGAATGGGTATAAAATTGTTGGCGAATCCATATTGCTTAAAAATACAGAATTAGCAAAAAGAGATATTCTATCTGTTCCTTCAGAAGAATGTGATGGAGCTGATTTAATTTTTGAAAATGATAAAGTAACCTTGGATACTAATTTCATTAACTTTTACCGTCAAAAATTAATTGGCTACGATATTGGATATCGATTAGGCGATACAAACCCATCATTTATTGTGTTTCAAAAAAAGAAAAGCTCTGGAAAAATCATTAATGTTGGTTCCAACACTTGGTGTTTAGATGGTTTTGAAGGAGAAGATGAAAAATTGGTAAAACAAATAACTACCAATTGTATCAATGCTCTTCTGAACGGAGAGAATGTTTTCGATTAAGAATCTAAATATAGTTTCATCATTTCATCCGTCTCTCCAGCTGCTTTTAATTCACCTTCGTGAATCCAAATACATTTGTTTGAGTATTCTTTTATTGTTTCGGAATTGTGACTTACAAGCACTACTGTGATATCACTTTTAATAAGCTCAATCATTTTTTTTCTACTCTTTTCACGGAATTTAAAATCACCCACTCCTAGTATTTCATCTACTAGCATAATATCTCGCTTAAGCGAAATGGCAATAGAAAATCCAAGTCGAGCTTTCATTCCTGATGAATAAGATTTTACTGGCTGATAAATGAAATCTTCCAATTCAGAGAATTCTACTATTTCAGCAAATTTTGCTTTAATTTCTTTTTCAGTAAATCCAGTAACAACACCAATCAAAAAAATGTTTTCTACTCCAGTTAAATCCTCTTTAAACCCAGAAGATAAAGTTAACATAGATGATACAGTTCCGTTAACATTCATTTCACCTTCATCAGGTAAATAGATTCCTGCAATTGTTCTTAAAAGCGTACTTTTTCCAGATCCATTTTTTCCTAATACACCAAGGATATCACCTTTTTGTACTTCGAAGTTAAGGTTTCGCAGTCCCCAAAACTCTCCGTTAGATTTTAACGAATTTCTGGTCGCAACTGTCTTCATCAGATTCATTACGCTACTTCGCTTAAATCGACTGATTTTGTACTTTATGCCAAGATTCTTGGCCTCTATAATAGGGTTAGTTTCCATGTTAGACATCTTTAGCAAAATTATGTTCTTTTTTGGTGAAATAATAAGTTCCCAAGAACAAGAAAACAATAGCGAATCCAACGAATACTAAGAAATAGCCATTGGGTGGTAAACCTCTTACCAATATATTTTTATAGGTATCAAATAAAGATGCGAATGGATTTAAACACAAGTAAATATGCTGAAATTTGGCTGGGATAAGCGCTATGTCATACAATGCTGGAGAAAGGTAAAGTACAATTCTCATTAAGAAAAGCATGATGTTCTGTAAATCTCTAAAGTATAATCCAGCTACACTAAGTAGCAATCCAAAACCAATAGTAAAAATGTATTGAACAACTATGATTACTGGTAACCAAAGCAGATTTAGAGAGAAGGTTGCATTAAACAGAAATAACATAGGAAACAAAACAATTAGACCCAATAAATAATTGAATAATCCAATATTTACTTCGTTCATTACCAATATGCTAAATGGAAATTTTACTGTTTGTAGTAGTTTACTGTTCTTTACAAGTACGGCAACATTATTCCCTGTAGAAAACACAAACCATCTATAACTTAACAAAGCAGAAAACAACAAAACAGGATATTGAGCATCTCCTTTTTTGAAAACAAAACTCACCAATATGATGTATATAAGCATCATAAAAAATGGATCCAAAACTGCCCACAAAAACCCCAATGCTTTATTTTTATAACGGACTTTAAGATCCGTTTGCATTAGATATTTTGCCAAGTCAATTCTTGATAAAACTCCTTTTATTTGATTAATTAATGATTTCATTTTAACTTAAATCTTGATACAATGAAATTAGTGTTTTGGCTTCGTTTTCCCACTTATATTTGTCAGAAATTTTACTCACATTCTCTTTGTACTTTTCAAATTCACTTGGATTATTGAACATGAAGTTGATTTTTTCTGCAATATCCTCAGGTGATTCAGGGTCAAAAGTAAGTCCAATATCGTTACTTTTTATGACTAATTCCATATCTGGAAAAGCACTTGCAATTACAGGAATCCCTCCTTGGATATATTCAAATACTTTGTTTGGAGCACAAAAATAATAGCTCAAACATACGTTTTCAATTGGCGCTACTCCTAGGTCAGCACTTTGAACAAAACTCGTTACTTCAAATGACTGAACGGGCCCAAAAAAGTCAAAACGATCGGCAACTTCATTATAATTTGCAACCGATTGCAGGTAGTTTTTAAATCCTTTGTCGCCTCCACCCAAAAACACTAAGTGAACATTGGGAACATATTTAATACTTTCAATAACCTTGTCTAGTCCTCTATTAAATGCTATTCCTCCAGAGTAAATAACCACTTTTTTATCGTCAGCAATATTTAGTTTTACTCTTAAGTTATTTTCATCCGATAACGGCATTTTCTTTTTCATGAAAGGAGCGTTCATGATAAGAGTTGGCTTTGCTATCGAGTAGGTTTCTGCTAAGTAATCAACTATTGATTGGCTCACAGTAATCACTTTATCACATTTTCTAATATGCTTTTGTTCAATTCTTGTTTCCACCTTATCAAACCACTTTGGAGTTGTAAAAGGACGGTTCTTATGAGTGTATAATTCATGCGAATCATAAATTAATTTGGCTTTGTACTTCCTAGAGATTTTAGAACCTAAAGGCAAAGTATTTAGATCGTGAGCGTGAACAAAATTGGGTACAAGTCCAGTTTGTTTTAGATTTTGTTTTGTTCTGTAATAATACCCTTTGTAGTTAAAAAACTTATTAATCACATTGAGTGTGAACCTAAGTGTACTCAGTGATTTTTTGTGATTTTTATAAGGATTGGCAATCTTATTATTCCCGTTTCCTGAAGATGGTTTTGCAACTTTCTTTTTATAAACTAGGGTTTTAAGTTTTTGGAAATTTTTGGTTCCCATAACTCTCCTATGAAAAGGAGTAAAGTCTAATCTGGTTAGGTAAACATTCTCTTTAAGAGTTTCTGTTTTTGGAATTCCCTCTCTCCAGAGTGAAAAAATATGGATGTCGTAACCATTTTCGGCCAGGGTAAACGCTTCTTTCAATACTCGAGAATCATTCTCGAAGTAGTTAAAAACTAGCATTACAATCTTTTTTCTTTCGTTTGCCATCACTGCGAAATTAAAACAATTATTTCTTTTGCCTGCTACATTTTGTCAATTGGTTATATTTGCTTGCATGTAAGTTGATGTTTTAACACAAATATGGATCACCAAACCGATACAAAAACTCTTTCTATAGTTATTCCTTGTTATAACGAACAGGGTTATATAGAAAACTGTGTGTTGTCGTTATTACAGAATGGTTATTCAAGTTCTTTAATAGAAATTTTGGTTGTAGATGGAGGAAGTACCGATGGTACAATAGAAAAAGTTAATTCATTAAGTTTAAAATATCCTCAAGTAAAATTACTGAACAATGAGAAAAAGAAAACTCCATTTGCTCTTAATTTGGGAATAGAAAAAGCAGCTAACGATTACTTAATAATTGCAAGTGCACATTCTTCTTTTGATAAAGGATATATTTCTACACTTTTTCGAGAAAAGGAGATCCATAATGCTGATGTAATTGGGGGAGTTATGGAAACAAAAGTCCAAAATTTAACTCCGACATCAAAAGCTATAAAAGAAGTGCTCTCCAATAAATTTGGAGTAGGAAACGCTTCATTTAGAGTAGGAATTGAAAAAGCTATGGAAGTAGATACAGTTCCTTTTGGGTTATATAAAACCGAACTAATGCGAGAAATAGAGGGATATAACCCAAAGTTAATTCGTAATCATGATATCGAGCTTTCCAAAAGACTATTAAAAAAAGGAAAACGAATAGTTTTAACACCAGCAACTAAGTGTTATTATTATGCTCGTGAATCCTACCAAAAGCTAGCTCAAAACAATTACCGTAATGGGAAGTGGAATTTATTTACAGTATTTATTACCAAAGATTTTAACTCATTAAGTTTAAGGCATTTTGTCCCTTTAGCATTTGTATTGTCAATTCTTTTACCACTGTTGGCTTCTTTATTTAACTCGCCTTTTGTTTATCTTTCTTTGATGATGTTAGGGATTTATTTATTCTCATTAATCCTCATTATTTTTAAAACTATAGATTTAAAAGGCACTACTTTCCTTCATATGTTAGCGGCTTTTATCACGCTACATTTTTCTTACGGAATAGGCTCTTTAGTTGGGTTAACGGGAATTTTTAAGAGAAACTAGTTGGCAGCTTCATGCTGTTTAAGTAGAGCAGAAACTTTATTGATTTTTAACGAATAAATCAATTTTCTGAATGGAAAAGCAAGCTTTACAATCAATCCAATTAAAGGTTTGTAAACGATATTTAACTTACAATATGCTTTGCGATATTTAAATTTTTGAATCACAAAATCTTGAACTGAAGTTTCGTGATAAAGAGTTTTAGCTCCCATATTTACAAACTTCATTTTTTCATCCACTAAATAATGTTTATCCATTTCGTAATGAAGCACATAACTTGGGTATAACGATAAATAATCAGGATGATATTTGATGAAAGCGTAATTACAAGTTCCATTATTTATCAAGTTATTACTGTAAGCAATTGGCGTGTTAGTTTCTGTTTCCAAAACAACCCAGTATTCTCTTTTTTCAACATCTCTTTGTACTTTTTCGAATCTCTCTCGGGTGATTGGAGTTAGCTCGTAACTATGCATTGAAGCCTCATAAATATCGTAACAATTTTCACGATAATATTCTTGAGACACCTTTTTTACTTCACAGTTTTTTAGTCCTTTTTTTACTTGATTTCTGGTATTTTTCGAGAACTTTTCAATAGGAATAAACTGATCTTTAATTACATACCAAAATTTAGAAAATTCTGGGTTATCGAATTCAGAAATAAATCGCGCTAAGTAGCATTTGTGCTTTTTTAGTACTTTTCTTAAGTCACTTTTAGAAATATCAACATCCTCATCTGGGGAGAACTTAGGAAAAAGCATGTTGTTGCTTTTCGTGAAAATATGGTCGTTAATTTGTATCAATTTCTTTGATTAGGAGCTTAAAATTAATCTTTTTGAAAAGGAATCAAATACTAAATCGCAATACTTTTCCCATTCCGTATTAAAAAACTTATTTTTACTCACTAGGAATATTAATCCAAATGAAACAATTTACCGAAGCAGTAGCCAGTGAGCTAAATGTAGAGCAAACTCAAGTTTTTCCTTATTGGAAAGGACGAGTAGGGCTGTATGCTTTGCTAAAAGCTATGCAAATTGGTAATGGAGATGAAGTTATTATTCCAGCTTTCACTTGTGTAGTGGTGCCTAATGCGATTATTTATTTAGGAGCAAAACCTATTTATGTTGATGTAAATAAGGAAACTTACAACACAACAATTGATAAAATAAAAGAAAAAACTACTGATAAAACTAAATGTATTTTAATTCAAAACACGTTTGGTTTATCAACCCAAGTTGAGGAGATTATTGTTTTTGCTAAAAGTAAAAACATCCCAACTATTGAAGATTGCACGCACGGTTTTGGAGGAACTTATAACGGGCAGCCAAATGGAACTTTTGCTGATGCTTCATTTTTTTCTACCCAATGGAATAAGCCGTTTTCAACTGGAATAGGTGGTTTTGTCTACGTTAAAAACACGAACTATTTATCTAAGCTAATAGATGTAAATAAAGGGTTAATAACTCCATCTTTTAAAGAGAAATTTATTCTTTCTTCATTAATTAAAGCCAGAAAATTACTATTAAATCCTTTTACTTATTCGACTTTATTAAAGCTTTATCGATTTTTGAGTAAAATAGGATTAGTAGTGGGTTCTTCCTCAAAAGAAGAAATCGAAGGGATAGAAATACCAGATGGTTATTTCAAAGGTTTTTCAGTTGTACAGGCAAAAACTGGTTTGAAAAAAATCAAGAAATTAGACCAAGTAATTGAAAACAGAATAGCTAATGCCAAGAAATACTCGAAATTTTTAGAATCTGAAGGGAGAACTTTTGTTTCTCAAAGTTTAGAAGAAAACCATTCTTTCTTAAAATATCCAATTCTGGTTAAAGACAGAGAAAAATTTAAACTCTTAGCCGAAAAAGTATCAATAAATTTAGGAGATTGGTTTATATCCATGATTCATCCGATTGAAAATAATTTAGAACTGTGGCATTTAGATGCAGATGAATTTCCAATTGCAAAAGAAATCTCTGAAAAAATACTTAATTTAGATACGGATACTAAGTCAATTGATAAAGTCCTTAAGTTTTTAGCCCAACACAAAGAAGAAATCTTGTAATCATGCAATTAATAGCTATTCGAAACATACTTGTATTTCTTTTTGTAGCCTGTTTTTTCTTTTATCCAAGATTACAAACTCTATTTATTTCACTTGCTTTTTTCCTTACTTTTTTCACAGGAGAGTTTTATGAGTTTAAAAATCGAGTACTTCAAAATCAAATTTCTTGGGTGTTCATTGCCTTTTTTACATTAGGTTTGGTTAGTTTATTATGGACCGATAATATGGCTGCAGGGTGGAAGGGAATAGAAATTAAATTTTCATTTATTGCTTTTGCCATTTTTCTCCCTTTGATTTTTAATGTAAAGAGTTTCAATTTCAGTCGGGTAATTAATGTTCTCACAATTTCTTCTTTAGTTTATGTTGCATTGTCTTTTGGAAGAGCTATTTACATCTATTCTGAAACTGGAAACTTCTCTACTTTATTAGGTTCCACTTTAGGATTCAGAATGTTTCAAGATGCTCCATTCGTTCATCCAACTTATGTTTCTTTCTATTTTTTAACACTTATTTTAATTTGGGGAAAGAACTTAATTGAGGGTGGGAAAGAACTATTTACTTCGTCTATTATTGGTAAAGTAAGTTTGCTTTTAGCTTTTTTCGTGTTTGTGTTTTTCTCTTCCTCCAAAGCAGGTTTGTTAGGTATGGGAATTGTTGTAGTTATGCTTTTGGCCTTATTTGCTAAACGAGAAAAAAAGACAATCCAGGCAATTGGATTTTTTGTTTTCTTTTTGATAGTTATGGTTGTAGGGATTTATAACACGAATCTTAAATTAAAATTTGAACAAGCATACATTGAATTAACCGATCCAAACCTTCAGCCAGATGCCAATTTAAAAAGTACAGGTGCTAGGATTTGGATTTGGAAAGCAACCAATGAAATAATTAAAGAAAACCCAATACATGGTGTAGGACTTGGCGATACAAGAGACGAGCTATCTACTAAGTACAAAAAAATGGGAATTAAATCTTTAGAGGGTTCTGATTTGGATTCGCATCAGCAATTTCTTCAAACATTTGCCACCCTTGGATTGCTAGGTTTTCTTTCTTTAAGTTTAATTTTTATTGTGATAATAATGACTGGTTGGAAACAAAAGAACTTTCTTCTTTTGGGAATTGGATTAATATATTTACTCTTTGGACTCACAGAGTCTATGCTCGAAACACAAGCTGGAGTTGTGTTTTTCACTTTTTTTGTGTTCTTTTTTGCTTCTACTAATAATCGTTTAAATAATACTAGTAATGAATAAAATAGTATTGTTTTTAATCAGTGTGATTCTAGTTAGTGGGACTCTTTTTTCTCAGAAGTTTAGTTTTATCAATTACTCTACAACCGAAGGTTTGGCTCAGAGTCAAGTAAAAGACATTAAACAAGATAGTCGTAAGTATTTATGGGTAGCTACATTGGATGGGTTAAGTAAATTTAACGGTAAATCTTTCCAAAATTTTTATGAGAAAGATGGACTAGCATCTAATAAGATCAGCAGACTATTTGTTGATAAAAAAGATAATGTTTGGGCAGTTACAACTTATGGAATTTCTATTGTTTCTGGAGATTCAATTCACGGTTTTGTTCATAATGAACAACTAGAAGATTATACTATTAAAGAGGTATTAATCCATGAAGATAAGCTGTGGATTTCTACAGCTGAAAATGGTGTTTTTTGTTTCAGGATAACCAATGATTATTTCAATCCTGAGTTAATAAGGCATTATTATCAACCGTTTTCTCAAGTTAAAATAAAAAAAATCGCTCAAATTAACTCAAGAATTTATGTGTCTACTAGTAAAGGGATAGCTACAATTCACAACTCTGAAGTTAAAAAACTAGATTTTTTAGAGGGTATTGATATTTCGTGGATTCAAGAAAACTTACTTGGTGAATTATGGATAAGCACTGTTGAGAATGGTCTATATAAGTATAGTAAAAGAAAGTTGGATTCTATTCAGCAAGAAAACTCAAACTTGCCCAATAATTACCTAACAAATCTTTTAGTAGATAGAAAAGATAGAGTTTGGGTTTGTTCTAGTTCAGGACTTACCGAAATATCTGAGGATGATGAAATAAACCATTATTTTGATAAAAATGGATTTGAATATGATCCAGAAGTAGTTTTTGAAGACTCTGAAGGCAATATTTGGATAGGAACTAACGGTAGCGGATTGGTAAAGTTCACAAACAAAGAATTTAAATACATAACAAAGAACAAAGAATTATATAGCGATAAAATTTTATCAATAGCTCAAGATCTAAATGGAGCAATGTGGCTAGGGACTTTTGGCGAAGGAGTATCTAGATTGAATGATAATAAGGTTTCGTCCTACAATGTTAGAAATTCCAATTTAGAAAACGATAATTTTTGGACGATTCTAAATGATAAAAACGAGAAGATGTGGTTTGGAACCTCCAATGGTTTATCCTATTGGAACGGAACCAGTTTCACAACTTTCACTGAGTTAGACGGACTTCCAAATAATAAAGTGCAATCACTTTTTCAGGAAGTTTCTTCTGTAATTTGGATAGGGACTAAGAAAGGAGTTGCTTATTTGAAAGACGATAAGTTCATTAAAATTAATGATTTGTCTTATAAAAATGTCAGATCTATTGCTAGTACAGATGATGGATATTATTGGTTTGGAACTAGTGATGGACTTGTTCGCTATGATGGTTTTGAATCTCAATTAATTCAAGACTCTTTATTGTTGGATAATACTATTTACTCCATCAAAAACTATGGGAATAAACTATGGATAGCTACTCAAAAAGGTCTTATTTATTTTGATGGTAATGAATATCAAAGAATTAATTTTTCTCAGGAAAACTATCTTTCTTCAATCAATTTTCTACTTATAGATTCTGATAATTTTCTTTGGATAGGAACAAATAGAGGTGTTTTTACGATTAACCTTACCCAATATAACCAAGGGAGATTAGAGATAAACTCTTACACTACCAATAATGGGTTAATTTCTATGGAGACTAACCTAAATGCAATTTTTCAGGACTGGGATAACAATATTTGGTTTGGAACCAGTGAAGGAATAAATATTTTTAAAAGAGTAAAGAACCAAATAAATCAGCAAATAGTTCCTTCAGTCCATTTAACGGATGTTAAGTTATTTTTTGAAGATCAAAATTATCTAGATCAATTAAGGAAAGGCAAGAAAACTAAATTTAGTTACAAGAAAAACACGTTAACATTCTACTACCAATCCAATTTTTTTAAAGATCCAAGTGCAGTTAAATATTCCTATTTTCTTGAAGGTTCTGATGAGGCATGGACACCTATGGATGGGAATAGTTTTTCGAGGTATCCTAACCTTGCACACGGAAAATATATTTTCAAAGTAAAATCGACTATAGATGGAAAAAATTGGAGTGAAATAGATGAAGTAAGTTTTGAAATTACAGCTCCTTTTTGGCTTACATGGTGGTTTAGAATTTCTGTTCTGGTTGCATTATTTTTAGTAACTTTTTATTTTTTGAATAGGAGAAGAAAGGCTCTTAGGCAAGAAAGAGAAGTGGAATTGTTGAACTACAAAAACAAATTGATAAAGCTTGAACAGCAGTCCCTTAATTCGAGTATGAACAGGCATTTTATTTTTAATTCTTTAAATTCTATTCAGTTTTATATAAATAAAGAAGACAAACTTTCGGCTAACAGGTATTTGTCTAATTTCTCTAAGTTAATACGTAAAAACCTTGATAGTTCTTCTGCAGAGGACAATCTAATTCCACTCTCCGAGGAGATTGAAAGACTAACGCTTTATCTCTCTTTAGAAAACATGAGATTTAAAGAAAAGTTTACTTACGAAATAAATATGGATCCAGATGTAGATGCTGAAATGACGAAAGTGCCAGCAATGTTCATGCAGCCATTTATAGAAAATAGTATATGGCATGGGGTTTTACCAATGGAAGTGCCAGGAAAAATAACCATTGATGTTTTTAAGAAAAACAATAAAACTCATTTCGAAATAACAGATAACGGAATAGGGATAGACGAGAGTATTAAGAATAAATCTCAAGAACAAAACGAACATTCATCCAAAGGGATGAAAATAGCAACCAATCGAATTGAACTATTACAAAAAGTAATTCAGAAAGAAATTTCTATCCAAGGACCTTTTCAGATAAATGAAAATGAAAAAATACTTGGGACCAAAGTGGTGATTATTTTCGGATAATATTCACTGAAACCTAAGAAAATCAATTCAAAACTTTCGTGTGCAATAAAAAAGTAGCATCTTTATATTTCCAAATAAGAAGAGTATAATTTTGTGCTCTTATGTAAACGAATTTGCAAATAAAATGGACAAATTTTCTTTTTTAAGTAACGGAGATGTTAATGCCTTCGAAGACCTTTATAAAAAATTTAAACAAGACCCTTCCTCAATAGATACAGGCTGGGCAAGATTTTTTGAAGGATTCGAATTTCAAAAAGCCAATTACGAAGATTCCGATAGTGGATTTTCCGAAAATATGGGCAAAGAGTTCAAGGTGCTAACTCTTATCGAAGATTATCGTCAAAGAGGTCATCTGTTTACCAAAACAAATCCTGTAAGAGAAAGAAGAAAATATTCTCCAAGTCTGGATATTGAAAACTATGGGCTTACTGAAGCAGATAGGAATACTGTATTTCAATCAGGAGAAACTACTGGAATTGGACCAGCAACACTTAACCAAATAATAGAGCATTTAGAACTTACATATTGCCAATCAATAGGAATTGAGTACATGTACATTCGTGCCCAAGATAGACTAGAATGGTTAAGAAATAAAATTGAGCTTAAAAATAGGATTCAATTTAATAAAGAAGAAAAAATACACATTCTTCACAAGCTTAATCAATCATCTGAGTTCGAAAACTTTCTTCAAAAGAAATTTGTTGGGCAAAAAAGATTCTCAATTGAAGGAGGAGAATCATTAATTCCTGCATTAGATGCCCTTATCGAAAGAGGAGCAGAGATGGGGATTAAGGAGTTTGTAATGGGTATGGCACATAGAGGAAGACTTAATGTGTTAGCTAATATCTTTAACAAACCAATGGAGAAAATCTTCAGTGAGTTTGAAGGAAAAGATTATGAAGACGAGAATTTTAGTGGAGATGTAAAATACCACTTAGGTTGGTCATGCGATATAAAAACAGATGGAGGGAAAGACGTGCATTTAACACTTTCTCCAAATCCATCACACCTTGAAGCTGTTGCACCTGTTGTGCAGGGTATCACAAGAGGAAAAATAGATAAATATTTAAAAGAAGAGTCTAAAATTGTACCTATTATTATTCATGGAGATGCTGCAGTAGCAGGTCAAGGAATAGTATATGAAGTACTTCAAATGGCTCAATTAGATGGGTATAGAACAGGAGGTTCTGTTCATGTTGTGATAAATAACCAAGTAGGGTTTACTACTAATTATTTGGATGCACGTTCAAGTACTTATTGTACTGATATTGCGAAAACAACATTAGCGCCAGTTTTCCATGTAAATGGAGATGATCCTGAAGCCGTAGTTCAAACTATGACAATGGCATTAGAGTACCGTCAAAAATTTAAAAGAGATGTATTTGTAGACTTATTATGTTACAGAAAGTATGGTCACAATGAAGGAGATGAGCCTAAATTTACTCAACCTAAATTGTACAAAGCTATTTCAAAACACCCTAACCCAAGAGAAATTTATTTAGATAAACTTTTGGCGGATAAAGTTATCTCTGAGGAAGAAGCGGCCGAATTAAAAGCCAAATTTACAGAGGTTCTTGAAGATGATTTTGGAGCATCAAAACAAATAAAAAAGGCAAGTGTAAAACACTTTTTAAATAGAACTTGGAAAGATTTTAAGCACGCAAAAGGAGAGGAGTTGTTTGAAACAGTAAACACCAAAGTTGCTAAGAAAAAATTATTGGAGCTAGGAGACAAGCTATCCACATTGCCAGAAGGAAAGAAGTATTTCCGTAAGATTGTGAAGTTAATGAAGGACCGAAAGGAAATGATTTACTCAGATAAATTAGATTGGGGAAGTGCAGAAATGTTGGCCTACGCTACTTTATTAGATGAAGGACATGCAGTTCGTATTTCTGGACAAGATGTAGAAAGAGGAACATTTTCTCACAGGCATGCTGTTGTAATTACAGAAGATGCCGAGGAGGAAGTAACTACTTTGAATCTATTAAACGACAAACAAGGTAAATTCACTATTTACAATTCTTTATTATCAGAATACGGAGTACTAGGATTTGAATATGGTTATGCATTTGCAGTACCTAAAGGCTTAACTATTTGGGAAGCACAATTTGGGGATTTCTTTAATGGAGCTCAAATTATGATTGACCAATTTATAGTAGCTGCCGAAGAAAAATGGGGAGTAAGTAACGGATTAGTTATGTTATTACCTCACGGATATGAAGACATGGGAAGTGAGCACTCAAGTGGAAGAATGGAAAGATTCCTACAACAATGTGCAGACGACAATATTCAAATAGCGAATTGTACAACACCAGCTAACCACTACCATTTATTAAGAAGACAAATCAAAAGGAATTTCCGTAAACCATTAATCGTGTTTACACCTAAGAAATTACTGAGGTATCCTAAAGCTATTTCTACTATTGATGAATTGGCAAAAGGAAGTTTCCAAGAAGTAATGGATGATCCAACTGTTGATGCTAAGAAAGTGAAAACTATAGCTCTTTGTTCAGGAAAAATCTATTATGATGTACTAGAACAAAAAGAAGCGCAAGGAAAAGGAGATCATGTTGCACTAGTAAGATTAGAGCAAATTTATCCTTTCCCAGAAAAGCAGATTGAAGCAATTATAAAGAAATACGGTAAAGACAAGAAATATGTTTGGTTACAAGAAGAACCAGAAAATATGGGAGCTTGGACATTTATCATGAAGAAAACAAGAAATTACGAAGTAAGGTTTGATGTGATATCAAGATCAGAGTCAGGTTCGCCAGCAAGTGGTTCGCCAATTGCCTCCAAATTGAGACACCAATCATTGATTACTCGACTATTTGAAACAAAATAATCCTAACGAGATAAAGTAAACCATTATGTTAGAAATGAAAGTGCCTTCACCAGGCGAATCGATATCAGAAGTAGAAATTGCGGAATGGCTAGTAGAAACTGGCGATTGGGTTGAAAAAGACCAAGCAATTGCTGAGGTAGACTCAGATAAAGCAACTCTAGAATTACCAGCAGAAGAAGCCGGAATTATTACGCTCAAGGCGGAAGAAGGAGATGCTGTAGCAGTAGGTGCAGTTGTATGTTTAATTGATACAAAAGCAAAAAGACCTGCGGGAGCTGAAAAACCAAAAGCTGAAGCTAAGGTAGAAGAGAAAAAGGAAGAAGCGCCAGCTCCAAATCCTAATCCAGTAAAAGCAGCTGAACCTGCTAAAAAGGAAACGTATGCTAAAGACGTACCTTCTGTTTCTGCAAAGAAATTGATGGATGAAAATGGTATTTCTAAAGTTACAGGAACAGGACCTGACGGAAGAGTACTTAAGCAAGATGTTGTAGCTGCAATGGCAGGTGGATTTTCATCCGAAGCTGCAAGCGGATGGGGAGGAACTCGTGATAAGAAAAATGTAAAAATGAGTATGCTACGAAGAAAAGTAGCAGAAAGATTGGTTGCTGTAAAGAACGAAACAGCAATGCTTACTACGTTTAACGAAGTAGACATGAAACCAATCATGGATATTAGAGCTAAATATAAAATGAAATTTAAAGAACAATTAGGGGTGAATTTAGGATTCATGTCGTTCTTTACAAAAGCAGTTACCGAAGCTTTAAATCACTTTCCGGCAGTAAATGGAATGATTGATGGAAAAGAAATGATATTGCATGATTATGCAGATATTGGTATTGCTGTATCGTCTCCAAAAGGATTGATGGTGCCTGTAGTAAGAAATGCAGAAACTATGAGTTTGGCTGAGATTGAAGCTGAAATCAAGAGATTAGCAATTAAAGCAAGAGATGGTAAAATGTCGATTGAAGAAATGACAGGAGGAACATTTACAATCACCAATGGTGGAGTATTTGGATCCATGCTTTCTACACCAATAATAAACCCACCACAATCTGCAATATTAGGAATGCACAACATTGTAGAAAGAGCAATGGTAGTGGATGGAGAAATAGTTATACGTCCAATTATGTACGTAGCGCTTTCTTACGATCACAGAATTATTGACGGGAAAGAATCTGTTGGATTCTTGGTAAAAGTGAAAGAAATGCTTGAAAATCCTGAAAAAATGTTGTTTGGAGCTAAAGACCCAGTTGAGGTTTTATTAGGACTTTAACATTATTTACAATAACCCACATGTTACTTTAAGAGTAAAAGGCGTTTAATTTATTAAACGCCTTTTTTTATGTCCAATAAATACCTTTTTATCCTTATTTTAGTATGTTCAATTTTAGTCAGTTTCACTTTGATTTTTTCAAAGGTTAAAAATTTAGAAAATCCTCAAAATCAAGAAGAATTCAAAAAAGAGTACGAAGCAGATTCTTTTGATTTCCCTGTTGGAAAACCAAACGGAAATGGCTATTACAATGCTCAAAAATTTGGCGACAACAATCACCTAGGTGAAGACTGGAATGGAGTAGGTGGAGGAAATACCGATTATGGAGATTCTATTTATAGCATTGCAAATGGACAAGTAACTTTTGCCAAAGACATGAAAAGCGGTTGGGGAAAAGTGATAAGAATAAAACATTTGTATAAAGGAAAATATTACGAATCACTTTATGCTCATTGTAGTGAAATACCAGTAAATAAAGGCGATTGGATAAAAAGAGGAACTCTAATTGGTAAAATTGGCGATTGTGATGGAAAGTATAAAGCTCACCTTCATTTTGAGTTGAGAGACAGTCTGGATATGCCAATTGGTGGCGGTTATTCTTCTGATAGTAAAGGGTATATTGACCCGACAGAATTTATTTTAAAAAATTAATTCACTTTTTTTCTAAAAAAGTTTTACGAATCATTTTTTTATTTAAATTTGCCAAAATTTTAATAAAAGTTGAACTTATTAAAGACTTTTGATTTTCTATTTGAAAGAAGAAATAAAATAGAAAATGGATTTTGGAAATCTGACAAAAGAATAAAGGACATTTCTTCGATTGCCGCAGTGGTAATCTCTTCTTGGTTGTCTCTCTTCATTCACAATTCTGTGAGTGCGGTAATCCGTGTATAGGCCGAATTGAATAAAACTTTAGCTCAATTTCAATTTTTCAATTGAAAAGGACCAGAATTCCTATGTCCAATTTTTTAAATTAATTACAAAACGACTTACCCAATGAACACAAAATATTCAGACTTAATAGACCAAACTTTTGATTTTCCACAAGAAGAATTTTCTATAGAAAAAGGCCACTTATCTTTTCATGGAATAAACTTAGCAGAACTAATTAAAGAACACGGAACACCATTGAAATTTAGTTATTTACCTAAGATATCTGAAAACATCATAAACACTAAAAAATGGTTTAAAGATGCTTTTGAAGAACACAATTACGCAGGGAAATATAACTATTGCTATTGCACTAAAAGCTCGCACTTTGCTCATGTGCTTGAGGAAGTATTAAAGAACGATACTCACATGGAAACCTCTTCGGCATTTGACATTAATATTGTTGAGTCTTTGGAGGCTAAAGGAAAATTAACGAAAGACAATTATATTATTTGTAATGGATTCAAAAGAGCTCAGTACGTAGAAAATATAACACGAATTATTAATAATGGATTCAAAAATTGCATCCCAATTATTGATAATTACGAGGAGTTGAAATTACTTTCGCATGGGGTAAATGGGAAAATGAATGTAGGGATCAGAATTGCTTCAGAGGAAGAACCAAAATTCGAGTTTTACACTTCTAGACTTGGTATTGGATACAAAAACATATTGAAGTATTACAAAAGTGAAATTCAAGATAACGAAAAGGTGAGTCTTAAGATGTTGCACTTTTTTATTAATACGGGAATTAGAGATAATGCCTACTATTGGAATGAGTTAACTAAATGTTTGAAAGTATACGTAAACCTCAAAAAAATCTGTCCTTCACTGGATTCGCTTAATATTGGAGGAGGATTTCCAATAAAAAACTCTCTTGGGTTTGAGTTTGATTATGGGTATATGATAAATGAAATTGTTAGGATTATCAAGGAAACTTGTGACGAAGCGGAAGTGGAGGTACCAATTATTTTCACTGAATTTGGTTCTTATACAGTAGGAGAAAGCGCAGGAGTTTTGTATGAAATTTTATACCAGAAACAACAAAATGACCGTGAGAAATGGAACTTGATTAACTCTTCGTTTATGACAACTTTACCAGACTCTTGGTCCATAAATAAGCGATTTTTGATGCTGCCAATTAATAGATGGAATGACGAATACGAAAGAGTGTTACTTGGAGGATTAACTTGTGATAGTGATGATTATTACAACTCGGAGCAACACATTAATGCCATTTACCTTCCTAAGTTTCATAAAGAAAAACCGCTTTATATTGGTTTTTTCAACACTGGAGCTTACCAAGAATCAGTTGGTGGCTACGGAGGTTTACAACATTGTTTAATTCCACAACCCAAGCATATTATTTTAAATAGAAATGACAAGGGTGAATTGGAAACTAAGGTCTTTAATGAACAACAGACACAAGAAAAATTCTTATCAATTTTAGGGTACAATTAATAAATAACAATGAAAAATACATTCGCAGGAATTCCAGAAGAATTCGCAAAAATAGAGAAAGCTAATATTGTGCTTTCAACAGTTCCTTATGATGGGACGAGCACTTGGCAAAAAGGAGCAGACAAAGGTCCTGAGGCATTTTTACACGCTTCAGAAAACATGGAGTTATACGATATAGAAACTGATTCTGAAGTTTATAGAAACGGTATTTTTATGCCAGCTCCAGTTACCGAAAACTCTTCTCCAGAAGCAATGGTAGAAGCTGTTTATTCTTTGACTAAAGAATACATTTTGAAAGATAAATTTGTAACCACTTTTGGTGGAGAGCACTCTATTTCAATTGGTGCAATTCGCGCTCATAACGAAGTTTTTAAAAACTTGACAGTATTACAAATTGATGCTCATGCCGATTTAAGAAAAGAATACGAAGGTTCATCATACAATCATGCATGCGCTTTGTACGAAGCAAATGAAAATACCAACCTTATTCAAGTTGGAATAAGAAGTATGGATTTGGCTGAAAAGAGAGTGATGAATTTAGTTAATGTATTCTTTGCACACGATATGGCTCAAGACGAATTTTGGATGGATGCAGCTATTGAATTAATGACTGATAACGTGTACATTACTATTGATTTAGATGGTTTTGACCCTTCTATTTGCCCAGCTACAGGAACTCCAGAACCTGGAGGGTTGATGTGGTACGAATCTCTTGAATTCTTCAAAAAAGTATTTGAACAAAAAAACGTAGTAGGTTTTGATATTGTAGAATTATGCCCAAATCCTGATGAAAAATCTTCTGATTTCTTGGCAGCTAAATTGTATTATAAATTATTATCCTACAAATTTGAGTTGAATAAAAAAGGAGAAGAAATCGAAGAGAACTCAACAACTAATTTTGTTCCAATTGGTAAAAACAATAAATTTAATAGCGAAGACAACTAATTAGTCTTTACCCTCAAAAATGATAGAAGATATAGAAAACATTGAGTTAAAATACTTAACTCTTCATGATTACCAAGAATTGAAGCAAGCAATGATACTGTCGTACTCATCCATGCCCGATTCGTATTGGAAAGAATCGCACATCAAAACCTTAATTGATAAGTTTAGAGATGGCCAGGTTGTGATTAAAATTAATGGAGAAATTGCAGGGTGCGCACTTTCTATAATTGTGGATTATGACAAATTTGACGAGCTAGATTCTTACAAAGACATGACAGGAAATTATTCTTTCAGCACACACGATTCTGATGGAGATGTGCTGTATGGAATTGACGTATTTATCAAAAAAGAATACAGAGGTTTGCGCCTTGGCAGAAGGCTATACGATTATCGTAAAGAATTGGTAGAAAAATTGAATCTGAGAGGAATCGCTTTTGGAGGTAGAATACCAGGTTATCACAAACATGCTGATAAATTATCGCCAAAAGAATACATTGAAAAAGTAAAGAGAAAGGAAATTCACGATCCAGTTCTTAATTTCCAAATGTCAAACGATTTTCACCCAACAAAAATTCTAAAAGGATACTTGGAAGGGGACGAAAACTCGGGGGAGTTTGCAGTTTTATTGGAATGGGATAATATTTATTTTACAAAAAAATCCAAAAAAGCAGCTACAAAGAAAAAGAACGTAAGATTAGGATTGATTCAATGGCAAATGAGGTTATACAAGGATTTGGAAGAATTAATGCAGCAAGCAGAATATTTTGTGGATGCAGTTTCTGCTTACAGGTCAGATTTTGCTTTGTTTCCTGAGTTTTTTAATGCGCCTTTAATGGCAGACAACAACCACTTGCCAGAGTCAGAAGCAATAAGAGAATTGGCAAAGCACACAGAGGGAATCGTTCAAAGATTTTCGGAATTATCTATTTCTTATAACATCAATATTATTACAGGAAGTATGCCCGAAATGAGAGATGGATTGTTGTATAATGTAGGTTATTTGTGCCGTAGAGATGGAACAATGGAGCGCTACGAAAAGTTGCACGTAACACCAGACGAAGCTAAAGTATGGGGAATGCAAGGAGGTAATGAATTAAAAACTTACGATACAGATTGTGGCAAAATAGGAGTATTAATTTGTTACGATTCGGAGTTTCCTGAGCTGAGTAGATTATTGGCAGACGAAGGAATGGATATTTTATTTGTCCCTTTCCTTACTGATACTCAAAATGGATATTCTCGTGTAAGACATTGCGCACAAGCAAGAGCGATTGAAAACGAATGTTATGTAGCCATTGCTGGAAGTGTAGGAAACTTACCAAAAGTGAATAACATGGATATTCAGTATGCACAGTCTATGGTATTTACGCCTTGTGATTTTTCTTTTCCAGCAAATGGGATTAAAGCACAAGCAACTACTAATACCGAAATGATTTTGATTGCAGATGTAGATGTTGATTTACTAAGAGAATTAAACCAATTTGGAGCAGTTAAAAATTTAAGAGACAGAAGAAAAGATATTTTTGATTTGAAAAGGGTCAGTAAAAAATAAGTATTAAAGAAATTAAAATTAATAAGATGACAATAACAAAATTCATGGAGGATCACTTCCTTCACTTTAACTCAGCAGCATTAGTAGATGCAGCAAAAGGATATGAAGCTCAATTAAACAAAGGATCAAAAATGTTAGTTTCCCTTGCTGGAGCAATGAGTACAGCAGAGATTGGTAAAATATTTGCCGAAATGATTCGCCAAGATAAAGTGCATATTATTTCTTGTACTGGAGCAAACTTAGAAGAAGACATTATGAATTTGGTGGCTCATTCTCATTATAAAAGAGTGCCAAATTACCGTGATTTAACTCCACAAGATGAGTGGGATTTATTGGAAAAAGGATTAAATAGAGTTACAGATACTTGTATCCCAGAAGAAGAAGCATTTAGAAGATTACAAACTCACATCCATAAAATATGGAAAGATGCAGAGGAAGCAGGAGAAAGATATTTGCCTCACGAATACATGTACAAAATGTTGTTGTCAGGAGTATTGGAAGAGCACTACGAAATAGACATTAAAGATTCATGGATGTATGCTGCTGCAGAAAAAAATCTGCCAATTATCTGTCCAGGATGGGAAGATAGCACAATGGGGAATATTTTTGCATCCTATGTTATGAAAGGAGAATTAAAAGCAAGCACAATGAAATCGGGTATCGAATACATGACTTTCTTGGCAGATTGGTACACTAATAATTCGCAGAATGGAATAGGATTTTTTCAGATTGGAGGAGGGATTGCAGGAGATTTTCCAATTTGTGTAGTGCCTATGCTTTACCAAGACATGGAAAGAACGGATACTCCTTTTTGGAGCTATTTCTGTCAAATATCAGATTCTACTACAAGTTATGGAAGTTACTCAGGGGCAGTACCTAACGAGAAAATAACTTGGGGTAAACTCGATATGGATACGCCAAAGTTTATTATTGAAAGTGATGCAACAATTGTGGCTCCATTAATTTTTGCTTATTTGCTAAAACTTTAATCAAAAAATTGAAGTCCGAATACTATTTTTCACTAATATTATCATGAATTAAAAAACTAAGTATTGCCAAAATGAAAAGAGTAATTGTTGACTACATTAAAATTCCTGATGAGATTCTTCAGAAACTAGTAGAAAAATATCCTTTAGGATATAAAAATAGAGATATTGTTACTTTTACAAACGCTAAAGGCGAAAAAGTAGAGGCAGTTGAGTTAAGTACTGAAGACATCATTTACTTAGTAAAAGTAAGTCAGAAATTAGAGGATATAATGGATGACTACGAAATTGATGAAGAAGAAGAGGATGATGATTTTATAGATGATGGTGCATCAGAAGATATTGAAGGAATGGATGAAGAAGAGGAAGATGATAGTTTTGCTGACGATAAAGAGGATTAACAAATCAATTTAAATGAAACCAGTTGTTTTAAAAAAAAAAGATTCTATAATCATACTCTCTCCATCTGGTAGAGTTGATGAGGAAAAAGTAAGAGAAAACTCAAAAATTTTAGAGTCATGGGGACTTAAAGTAGAGTTTGGAATTTACACTTTTGATATACACAATAAGCTTGCAGGGAAAGATGAAGACAGAGCTTCAGATTTGCAACAAGCACTGGATAATCCTAACATAAAAGCAATTTTTTGTTCAAGAGGAGGATATGGTTTGGTAAGAATTATTGATCAATTAGATTTTACCAAATTCAAACAAAATCCTAAATGGATTGTTGGATTTAGTGATGTAACTGTTTTACATAATCACGTTCACACTCATACGGGAATAGCTACTTTGCATGCGCCTATGGCAAATAGTTATGATACAACACCAGAAATTGCTTTAAACTCCTTAAAGGAGTCTCTTTTTGAAGATAACTATCAATTGGCAACTCCTTTGAGCAATGAAACTATTGTTGGTGGTAACTTAGCGATTGTATATAGTTTATTGGGAACAAACTCTGATATTGATACGGATGGAAAAGTCTTGTTTTTGGAAGAGATTGGTGAATATGCTTATAACATAGATAGAATGATTCATGGCTTGAAAAAAGCAGGTAAGTTTGATAATCTTAAAGGATTATTAGTGGGTCAATTTAGCGGAACTAAGGATGATGAGTTTGGTTATTCTGTGAAAGAAATAATTGAAAATTGCACCCAAGAATTTGATTTCCCTATTTATTACGACATCCCAGTTGGGCACGTAGATGATAATAGAGCTTTGGTTTTAGGAAATTAACTTAGTTCTCTTTTTTTATTAAATAGTTTACGATAAATAATAAAACTAGTCCTATGGTTACAATCCAAACTACAAAAAAATATCTGGATAATATTGGTATAGAAATATCGAACTTGTAGTTAATAGGACTAAGGGCAAGTTAAAGATTAATTTTTTATAATCTACTTTAACTTTTGTCAGTTTACTTAGAATGATACTTAGGAAGTAAGTAATACCTAATCCCCAAATAAAAGCAATTGACAGTACTTTTAGTACGTAAAGAATTGTGAAATTTTGGAAACCAGTTTTTAGATACTCAAAAAGTAGAATAACTAAAAAAATACCTATAGGTCTATAGAAGTTCTTCAATTATTCCACATTAGCTTTATAAGCCTGCATTATTTCCTTTGTCCTATTATTGTATACAAATGCTACTACTTCAAAATGAGTTGGATCCCAAGATGATTCAGTAACTATGTACGAAGAAGGCCAAATTGCTTTATCTCCAACTGCATTACTTCCTCCAGTAATAATAGTTTCTCCCAAATAATTATTCATGCTTTTTCTTAATACGTGTTTATGAATGTAGTCAGGTATATCACCAGCAGAATAAAAAGGATACCCACCAGCTCCACTATATAATTGCCAATCGATTATGCTATCTTCTAGTAGCATAAACACAATGCTGTGATCATCTGCTAAAGTTGATAATACTTCAGTTTCAGCATAGGCACAAACTAAACTTTTGGATGCAATATAGTTTGCTTTTACTTGAATATTAACCACTGGTACATCATCAATAAGCTTCCTTACTTGCTCATTAAAAGGAGTTAAATAATTAATTTGAAATCTTGCAGGATTATTAAAAGTGTCTATTCTGTTTATCATTATTGAGGGTAATCCAATAACTCCTCCGTAAGCTGTCCAAATATCTGTTCCTCCTGGAGTTCTAAAATCTGTTTGATATTTTGGAGCTTTAGAAGGGTCTGGAGCGGCAAACTGATCTACCACATGAACTGCTACAGGAATAATTTGTTTGCCAATATTACCCTTAATTGTGTCAATTTGGTATGCAGCAGCTGGGCAATTATTACATCTAAACCCAGTAAAATCTTCTATTATTACATTTCTTTTGGTATTTGTGTTGGGAGCAAAAGTAGGCTCTACACAACTTGGGTCCACAATTATTGCATCACCTAATGGGTTTTCTACATAATCACAAGAGAAGGCTGCAAATAGAGCTATAAGTATTGCAAGATTTTTCATTTTTAAATATTTTAATATTAAATATACAACAGATTTTTTTTAAAAGGTACTAGTTAATGAAAACGTAATCCCGTTTGATGCAGGAACAACCCTACAAACACCCCCTACACAAAATATCCCAGCTCTCTGTCTTCCATAACTCAAAGTAAATCTATTGGCTTTTTTTATGTAACCTACAGATCCAAATAAATAGTGAATTCTTTGAGTAGTGTTGTCATTTCCATAATTGTATTGGTCCAACACAGCAAAAAACCATCCTGGAGAAATGGTATATTCTACAAGTCCAGTAACCCAGTTTCCTTGATCTTTGTAATAAGGTTTGTTTTTATTTGTGCCAAGGTGTTGAGCCTCAAACCTCAATGATTTTTTTGAGTTAAACTTGTAAGTAAAGTCTAATACGTGAATACTAGCATTAACTACACCAGTCCCAACTTTCCCCTCTATCAAATCTTTGTCATACCTCATGTTGAAATACGAATAAGTAAATCTCGCTTTAGGCGATAATTTTCTTTTTAATTCAACATTAAAATCACTAAAGTAGACTCTTTTATCAGGACGAAAAAATCGAGTTGTATACCCTTGTCTAGTTACAGTATTGTTTGCATCAGGAGTACTATCTAGAGCAAAAGCAGATGACCAGTTTACCGAAATATAAGTAGCGTATTTTCTTAAATTAAATGGTTTAGTTCCATCTTCATTCTTTTTTTTCTTCACCTTATTTAATTTGTACGAAACATCTCCCTGAAATGCAACTTCACCATTTGGCTGAACTGCATAAGGATATAGTGTAGCAGGTAAATTATAAGTATGCTGTTTAGTTGTAGCTGGAATGTAATTGATAAAAACGTTTTGTTGCCCTTGATTTCTGTCGGATCTATAACTCATGTTATCAATTGTTTTAGCTGTAAACGAAGCTCCAAACCCTTTCATAGAATAAGCACTGTTTATGATTAATCCTCTTCCTTTTTTATAGATAAAGTTATTATCAGCCGAAGGATCGTTTATCTTTTCTACGTATTCACCACCTAGTGAAAAACCACCTCTGTATATATTTATTCTACCGGCATAAGAACCAACATTCTCTGGTAAAATTAAACTTTGATTATCATCTGCTTGATACTTGCTCACAAAACTACCACCTAATACAACTCTAGTTTTTAATTTATCTAAAGAATCGGATAATTCGTTCAATACAACTTCTCCATCAACTCCTCTTACAATTCCAGGTCCTTGGCTAAAGAATAATCTCTGTTTTCCGTACACACCTTTTAAGTATACACCTCGGTAAGGATTGTATTTAACTCTAAATCCATCCATGGCATTATCATATCCTAAACCTCTTTCTTCGTAGGCTCTTAAAATCATTCCACTTCCAAATTGCTCGTAGAAGTTTCCTGCTGTAACTTCAATTCCATCAAGTGTATAAGATGCATACCTATAACCTATTCCTGTTCCTCTGTATCCTTCTGGAAATCCTAAAAGAGCGTTTAAATAGGATTCGTAACGAACACCAGCAGAAAAATTTCCTTTAGTAAAATTGATGTTTGCAAATCCATTCATCAACATTTTTTCTGGTACTGGTGGGGCTCCAATTATTGTATCGGGGTTGTAATACTGAACATCAGTTTGGATGTTTCCGTGAATTTGAGCTTCCTCAGAGTTTTGGGTGTACGAAGCAGTGTAAATAACTGACAGTAAAACGGCTAGAGCTGTTTTTTTCATAGTTTGATTTTGTTGTAATGCTAAATTTAAGGATTTTAACCTAACAGAGAAAAAATACGAGTAAAAATTGAAGAATAATATGCCCGTCTACCAAGAATGAAAAATAGAGTTCTTGTTTCTGGGGAAAAGAATTACGGATTAATATCCAAGCCAAAACGAAAGAGATAAAGAGTCCAAACAACACAAGGTAGGTAGTTAGAAAAAACAATGTAATTAAAGCTATAACCAAACTAATTTGCCCAACTAGTTTAGAATTAGGTATTCCAACCCATTGTGGAATAGTTTTTTGATGATCTTCATCAATGCCAATGTCTCTAATGTCAAACGGAATAGTGATGGCAAGGATGTAAAAAAATATCCAATTAGTGTTTTTAATTATGAGAGAAATCGGAGCTTCATTCATAAATAATGTAGGAATTAACCCACAAGTTATTGCCCAGCTCAAGGAGATGAGAATTATTTTTAAATAGGGAAGTCCTCTAAGATTTTTTAGTGAATATCCTACAGATATTGATCCCAATATGGCTAACCAAAACCCAAGGAAGGGATAGTTAAATATTGGAATTGTAACAAGAGCTCCAACAGATGATGCGATTAATAATCCTTTCGCTATTATTGAGTTATTGGATATCCAGGTATTAGGAGATGAGGCTTTTATTTGCTTTAGTCGAGCAACTCTTTGTAAATTATAAGAGAAAAGAGTGCTGAAAAAAACGAATAATAAATAATTGAAATTAGGTTCTATATTGTTTATTGCAAAAACTAAATAGGCTAAAAAGGAAGCTCCAAAAGAAATCCATAGGTTTGAATACACTATGAATTTTAAGATTTTCATTTGTTTCGAATTACATAAATCTGACTAGAATATTCTCCGTTTTTGGCTTTAAGATTAGAAATTAATCCGTACCAGAATCCTTTAATATAAACCCCTAAGCTGTTTTTAACTCCGTTTTTATATTTTTCGCTTTCTAAACTAATCCAGTAAGCATCAAATTTCATTGGTTTAATATCTACCACTTCCATATCAAACTGAGCAAAAAGATCTTTTACATTTTGAGGTCTAAAGTGATATAAGTGAATAGGTAAATCATAAGCCGACCAAAAATCTTGGTAACGTTTTTCGTCATGTGATGCACAGTTAGGAACTGCAACTAAAAGAGTTCCGTCTTTTTTTAGTTTTCCTTTAATAGTCTGAATATCCTTTTTTAATTGATATACATGCTCCAATACATGCCACATTGTAATTACATCATATTCCTCTTTCTCTTCATTGTCGTTTACAGTTGTGGCTATTTTCTTACCAAGTGTTTCCTCGATATGCGCTCTAGAAGTATCATCAAGTTCAACCCCGTTTACATCCCATCCTTTCTTGTTTACAAAGTTTAAGAACACTCCGTTTCCAGCACCAACATCTAGTAGTTTTTTACCATTTCCAACTTTGCTTATCAATCTGAATTTACTTCTGATGGTAATAAACCTAACCATGTGAAAAAGAGTGTTAATCAATCCTTTTTTGGTTCCAGTATGCGAAATGTAATTTTCAGAAGCATAGTATTCACCAATCTCATTTTCAGCTGGTAAAGGAGAAGTATATCTCATTGTGCACGAAGTACATTCCTTAACAGTAAAAGGCTTCATGTTAATCCTAAAGTTTTTACTCTCAAGATGAACTTTGCTTTCAGTACTATTACAAACCGGACAATTGGTAGTTTCTATCATTCTCGGTTATTTTTGAGCAATGTAAAATAAATCTAAGCTATCGTCATTTACCTCTTGTGTGTAAAAATCATCTACAGTAATAGAAGCTGACAAATCATTGTCTTGTTTGTGCATTTTACTTCTGTTTCTGTCGTTCATGTAATCATAAATCCACTGAAGCGATTTTCTTGGTAATCTGTATTGAAGATTAAAAATATCGAAACGCATAATTTTGTTTACGTTCTCCTTATTTTTTTCGTAATACTTCATTACTTTTTCATTTCCATGAACACCTCTAGCATCTACATTCGAGAAATAATTTAACATCAAATCTTTCAATTCTTGCTTTTTATATTCTCTAATATGCCAAGGATTTCTACTAAGCGTAGTCTTAATATTTGGAGTAGTACAAATGAATTTCCCGCCAGGTTTAAGCACTCTACTTATTTCTTTTAAATACTCTTTGTCATCTTCAATATGCTCAATTACTTGAAAAGAGAATACAAAATCGAATGTATTATCTGGAAAATCTAATGCTGGAACAGTCATTTTTACAAACTCAACATTATTAAACTTTGTTAAATCAATATCAGTTACGTATTGATCGATAGTAGTTAATTTATCTACAAAAGGGGCTATTTCTTTCACTCCATAACCTTCTCCAGTACCTATTTCCAAAACATTTCCTTTAACTATATCTTTTGCTTCGTAGTATGCTTTTAAACACCTCTGAAACACATAGTTATTCACATCTTTAAGGGATACTCTTTCTGCTGTATTGTCTGACATCTTTTGTTCTAATTTTTTTTAATCTCGCAAATATAATCAATTAGCAACAATTAAATCTCAACCCTTTCAAAAGCCTTAACATAATTTATAACCTTGGGTATCGAATCAAATTATTAATTCTTTATATTTGCTCAACAAAAAATAAAAGTATGGATTTTAAAAAGTCGAATAACATTGTTGGGATGTTTGTGTTGATAGTAGCATCATTTGTGTTTCTTTCAACAGTAGAGCCAAGTACCAGCCTTTGGGATTGTGGTGAATACATTTCTACCTCTAATAAATTAGAAGTTGGTCACCCACCAGGAGCACCTACATTTATGATGATTGGAAGATTGTTTTCTGCCTTTGTAAGTCAAGAAAATGCTGCTTACATGGTAAATTCTCTTTCTGCATTAAGTAGTGCACTTACTATTTTGTTTTTGTTTTGGACAATTACGCATTTGGCAAAAAAGATCATTCTTAAAGACGAAGAACTACTAGATAAAGGCTCTATTATCGCAATTATGGGAGCTGGAGCTGTAGGAGCATTTGCCTACATGTTTAGTGATACATTTTGGTTCTCTGCAGAGGAAGGTGAAGTATATGCTATGTCCTCCTTTTTTACTGCTTTATCATTTTGGGCGATATTAAAATGGGAAGATAATTCTGAGAAAATATCTTCTGATAGATGGATAATATTAATTTTCTTTTTGATTGGAATTTCTGTTGGTGTTCACTTACTTAATTTACTTGTGATACCAGCTGCAGCATTTGTTTACTACTTCAAGAAATATGAATTTACAATCAAAGGGTTTTTACTTACTGGAGTAACTTCAATTGTTATTTTAGGATTACTTAACTCAGTATTTTTTCCAAAAACGCTAGCATTAGCCGATTATTTCGAGAGAACATTTAACGGAATGGGAATGGGCTTTAATACAGGAACATTAATTTTCTTCTTTTTATTAGCTGCTATTTTGGGAGGTGTAATTTATTACGCTCACACTAATGGACAAAGATTACTTCACACTATTACAGTATCAGTAACAGTTCTAATTATTGGATTCTCAACTTTTGCAATGATTGTGGTTCGTTCTAATGCAAACCCACCATTGGATGAAAACAATCCAGAAACGATACCTTCATTAATGTCATATTTTGGCCGTGAACAATACGGAGATTGGGCATTGATTAACGGAGAATATTGGAATTCACCTGAAAAAGGGAACACTGGAAAAGTAAAAGGATATAAATATTTTCAAGCTTACACGGTTAAGTTTAAAGGAAAAAAATATTCTTTTCAATCACAATTTGATGCTGAAGAATTTATCACTAAAAGAGCAAAACAACCTAACTTAGAAATTAACGAAGAGTACATAACCACTGGAGAAAAGTTTGAACAAAAATTCCCAGAAAAAGATCCAAAGACAGGTGAAAGTTATGACAATCAGTTCGTGCTTTTCCCAAGAATGTTCGACAGAAGGCCAGGGAAAATTAAAGGGTACATGTATTGGTCTAATTACAAAGGAAATCCAAATATTAAAGCTGCAAGCCCTAAGGTTTCTGCAGGAAAAGGAGTCTTTAAAGATCCTTACATCCCAACAAGCGGAGAAAACTTCACTTACTTTAAGGATTACCAAATGGGATGGATGTATTTCAGATATTTCATGTGGAATTTTGCAGGAAGACAAAATGATATTCAAGGACATAATACCTATTACCAAGGTGATGGTATGATTTATAAAGGTGCTTTAACTAGAGGAAACTGGTTAACAGGACTTAACTTTATTGATAAAGAAAGAGTTGGTACACAAAATGATTTACCAACAACAATGAAGTCATTTGAGGCTTATAATACGTATTACTATTTACCATTAATTTTAGGATTACTTGGACTAGTATTTATGATTGTAAGAGCACCAAAAGATGCCTTCTCTACCTTCTTATTGTTTTTCTTTACAGGATTAGCAATTATGATTTACCTAAATCCAAGGCCAGAAGAACCCCGAGAAAGAGATTATGCAGTTGCAGCCTCTTTTTATGCGTTTGCAATTTGGATAGGAATGGGAGTTTTGGCAATATACAGATGGGCTAAAGTAACCGATATGAAACAATTTAGAATTGGAGTAATAGCTGTTTTAGGGGCTGGTGTTTTATTCTACTTAGTAGAAACATTAAATGGAGGAAACCATGTAGCATCCTATTCTTTATTATTCATGGGAGTTGTTGCAATTGCTATGATAGTAATTTCTATGTTGGTTTTCAAAGGATCTAAAAATGCTGTAGCACTTGCAGGATTGGCTACTGTTTTAGGATTAACCGCCCCCGTCATAATGGGCGTCCAGAACTGGGACGATCACGATAGAAGCGATAGATATTTTGCTAGGGAAATAGCAAAAAATTATTTAAACTCTTGTGATAAGAATGCTATACTATTATGTTTTGGTGATAACGATACATTCCCATTATGGTATGCACAAGAAGTTGAAGCAATAAGAACCGATATGAAAGTAATGAACTATAGTTTATTAAGTTCCGATTGGCATTACAACCAACTTAAGAGACAAACTTATGAAGCTCCAGCAGTAAACACTATTTTGGATGAACCAGAATTTAGAGCTGGAACAAGAGATTTAGTAATTTTTGCTCCAAACAAACAAGCAATATCTGCTAAGGATTTGATGCTGTATATGAAGAGAGGAAAAGATTTAAATCCTCAAGATTCTAGATATGGTTATTCAAGAATTCCTTATAACAAGATATATGTGGATGTGGATAAAGCTGCTTGTTTAAAGAGTGGGTTAGTAAGACCAGATCAAGCAAATTTAATGGTTGATAGAATTGAATGGACATTGTCTGGAAGATTCATGACTAAAGCCGATTTAGCAATAATTGATATGTTAGCTGCTTACAAATGGGATAGGCCAATTTGTTTCACATCAACAGGTATTCAAGGAGCTAATAGAGGAATTAGTAGATATCTTCAGCCAGAAGGAATGACGGCTAAGTTTGTGCCAATCATTAAGCCAGCTCACAACAGAGAAAAAATGTATTCTTTGCTTATGGGTGAAGAAAAAGACGTGAATGGTGTTGAGGGTAATGACGGATTTAACTGGGGTAATATAGAAAAAGAAGAAGTATTTGCTGATTACTACACAATGAGAATGATACGTTCTGCTCGTATGCACTACATGCAGTTAGCTGAGTCGTACATTAATGCTGCTACTAATCTAGAAAGAAGACAATCTACAGACACAAGTGGACAAGATATTGCTACTTCAGTAAGTGAGTATCTCCAAAGAGCTGTAAATGTTCTAGATAAATCACTTGAATCATTTCCTTTAGAATCATGTAAGATAGATGAGTTATCTAACTACACAGCAATGATGTATTACAGAGCTCTTGATACTGTTAAAGGTAAAATGAGATGTCAGCAGTTGGCAGATTACTACAGTGAAAACATCACTTATTTTGCTAATCAGAATAATGATTACATCCAAAAAATGTACATGGAAATAGGAGATTTTGTAAATCACTTTGAAGCCTTAAAGCAAGGAAGTAGTGACAATTCGTTTGACTTGAAAACTATGAACCCTGATGGATATGCTAAATTAGCAGGAGCAATAAACAGAGCAGCTCAAGAAGATAAAAACTTTGCTTCTATTCTTAAAAGAGACATTTCTGCAATGTATCGTTCTGGTAAAATGGGAGCTTTCCCTCCAGCTTTTTATGCAGATGCAGTTCCAGGATTAATGCCTAAGAGATAATATAATTACAACTAACAAAATATAAGGTGAGCCCAAAAAGCTCACCTTTTTTTATGGAAATATATTCCTATATTTTTTACTTTTGAAAGATTAATATAAACACCATCAATTATGAGTTTTAAAGACCTAAATTTTAGTAACAAAAAAGTACTAGTAAGAGTAGATTTTAACGTTCCCTTGGAGCCAGATACTTTTAGAATTACTGATGACACCAGAATGAAAGCTGCTTTGCCAACTTTAAACAAAGTGTTGAATGATGGAGGAAGCCTTGTTATTATGTCTCATTTGGGGCGACCTAAATTGGGGTTTGAAGAAAAATTTTCTCTTAAACATATAGTTTCTCATTTAGGAGATTTATTAAACAAAGAAATTCAGTTTTGTGGAGATAGCATAGGGGAGGAGGCTCAAAAAATGTCTTCTGAATTAAAGCCAGGGCAGGTTTTATTAATTGAAAATTTAAGATTTTACAAACACGAAACTTCGGGTAATTTATATTTTGCTGAGGAATTATCTAAGCTAGGAGATTTTTATGTAAATGATGCTTTTGGAACTGCACATAGAGCTCATGCTTCAACTACAATGGTTGCAAATTTCTTTACTGGAAAAAAATCATTTGGTAATTTATTAGAAAACGAAATCAATAGTTTAGAAAAAGTATTGTCTGCTCCCAAAAAACCGTTTACAGCAATTATAGGAGGTGCTAAAGTTTCGGGTAAAATAAATGTGATAGAAAACCTATTAGATAAAGTAACCGATATAATTATTGGTGGAGGAATGAGTTATACTTTTATCAAAGCTCAAGGAGGAAAAATTGGGAGTTCATTAGTAGAAGACAATCAAATATCTACTGCTAAAGATATTCTTAAAAAAGCTGAAAAATTGGGAGTGAATCTTCATATACCTACCGATACTGTTATTGCTGATTCATTTAGTAATGATGCTAATACAGATGAATGCGATATTTTTGAAATTCCTGATGGATGGATGGGATTAGATATTGGAACAAAATCTATTAAACAGTTTAAGGAAGTGATTTCTCGTTCGTCAACAATATTATGGAATGGGCCAATGGGTGTTTTTGAAATGGAAAGTTTTGAAAAAGGAACTAAAGTTATTGCATACAGTGTAGTAGAAGCAACTAAAAATGGAGCTTATTCACTAGTTGGTGGAGGAGATTCGGTAGCTGCAATTAATAGATATAACTTAGGAGATGAAGTAAGTTATGTTTCTACAGGAGGAGGAGCAATGCTGGAATATCTTGAAGGAAAAGAATTGCCTGGAGTAATTGCTATTAATCAAAAAGAAGGATTCAGATTAAATGAAGATTAGTTTTAAATAGTATCAAACAGAAAGGGATAATGAAAAAAATAATTGCATTAGCAGGAAGTAATAGCAAAGAGTCTATCAACAAACAATTTGCTTATTACGTTTCGGAATTAATTGAAGGGGTAGATTTAATTCAACTCGATTTAAATGATTTTGAGGTACCAATGTATGGTATTGATGAAGAGAATGAAAACGGAATGCCTAAAGATGCTCAAAGCCTAACTAAACTGATTCAAAAAGCTGATGGGATTGTAATTTCATTAGCAGAACATAATGGAAGCTATACAGCCGTTTTTAAGAACATTTTCGATTGGATATCTAGAATTGAAGCTAAAGTGTTTGAAACTACTCCAGTGTTTTTGTTATCGACTTCTTCTGGAGGAAGAGCTGGTTCTTCTGTAATGCAAGCAGCAATGGATAGATTTCCAAGACATGGAGCTACCATTCCAGCAAATTTTAGCTTACCTAGTTTTTATGATAATTTTAAAGATGGAAAATTAGTAGATGAAAATTTACTTTCTGATTTAAAAGAAAAGATTACCCTTTTTGAGGAAGAGTTAAAAAGCTAATTAATTTTAATTTTTTAGCTATTGAAGCAATTAATAAAGCTATTGAGATTCCCAAAAATCCTCCGCAAATAAGATCTAGAGGATAATGAACTCCCAAGTATATTCTGCTGTAGCTAACAACAGTTGCCCATAAGAATATCCAAAAAGCAATGTGTTTTATTCGTTTGCTTAAGAATAAAGCTATGAGTGTTGCTAACCCAAAAACATTACTGGCATGAGATGAAACAAATCCCCAGTTTCCTCCTTTGTATCCGTCTACAAAATGAACTAACCCTTCAAGACTTGGTTCATGAGATGGGCGTAATCTTTGAAAAACGTTTTTGAATGCCTCTACCGAAAGTGTATTGGTTAGCGCAAAAGTTATAAGAATTAATGCAGTAAGTATAGCCGCTTTTTTTAATCCATAATGGCGATAAAGCAAGTAAACTAAGAACATGTAAAATGGAACCCAAAAGAATTTGTGACTTACCCAATACATGATTGTATCGAATAATGGACTATGGAATTCATTAAAGAAAATAAAAATTTCAGCATCTAAATTCAATATATACTCTAACATGGAATTTTATTTTTCTTCGAAACTAGTGTCGCATTCTTGTTTTTTACCCACATTCCAAGAAATAGAGAATGCTGTAAAGAAATACCAATCTCTGGCTGGAGAGTTTCCTCTGTTTACACCAATGTTTCTGTCACCTAATTGGCTTGTAGATTTATCTGCTAGGATTGGAGTAAGCACCCCAGATTCATTAGCAAGTGTTGATGGATTTACATAGTTTCTACTTACATCATCCAAATAATCTGTAACCAGTATTCTGGCACCATATTCTATAGAGAATGAAAGCTGTTCGGTTAAGTTCTTTTTGTATCCAAATCCAACAGGAAAAGCAATTTGATTTAATTTGTAATAATCAGCAGTGTTTGCAGAAGTGTTTTGTCCTTCAGTTCCTAACGCTTGTAGGTCGTACCATTTACCGTTATACATTCCTTTTGGTTTGAAATTATATCCAGCAATTCCAAAAAACAAAAAAGGAGTTTGATACTTTTTAGTTAAACTTCCAGGCTTGTATTTTACAAAGTTCACTTCTAAGATTGCTCCTAACTCTAGCACGGTACTTTTAAAATCTAAATTTCTATTTCTTTCCCAAGCATCATCACTTTGGTAATCGTAAGCCTCAATTTTACCGTACATAAAATGTAAACGATAGGCATAACGTAAGTTTTTGTGATTCTTTTTGTAGGATAAACCTAAAGCTAAATTGGTGTTTTTATCGAAATGCTTTTTATTTAAATCACCAATGTAGTAGGAACCTCCCAACAAAAATGAAAATTGCTGAGTTTGTGCCATAGCAGAGCTACTTAGTAAAGCAATAAAACAATATAACACAAGGTTTTTCATAGGTTCATATTACGTTAGGTCATGCATATTATTGCTTACAGCCTATTTTAATAGAGGACAAATATAAGATTATAATTGTGAAAAAGTAACATAAAAAAAGCCACTTCAATTTGGTTGAAGTGGCTTAGTATTATTTTAAGTATTCGAGATTATTCTTCTTCGTCTCCGTCAAATCTATCTTTAATGTCTTCAACAACATCTTCAACTTTGTCTTTAGCTGCATCATATACATCTTCAATTTTGTCTCCAATGTTTTCAGCAATATCTTTTGCACCTTCCCAAGCATCACCTGCTTTATCTTTTAGGCTATCCAACATGTCTCCAGCTTTGTCCATCATTCCTCCTGCAGCTCCAGCAGTTGCCGCAGCAGCTCCTTTAGCAACATCAGCAGTTTTGCTAGCTACATTCCCTGCAACATTAGCAGCTCCATCAGCAACATTTCCTGCTACGTTAGCAGCACCTTTTACAGCATCACCCGCTACGTTAGCTGCACCTTTAGCAACATCAGCAGTTTTATCAGCAACTTTTCCAGCAACATTAACGGCTCCGTCAGCAACATCAGCAGTTTTATCGGCAACTTTTCCAGCAACATTCACAGCTCCATCTGCTACGTTTCCTGCAACATTAGTAGCGCCTTTTGCTACATTTCCTGCTGCATTTGCAGCACTTGAAGCAGCATCTTTAGCTCCTCCAAATAAATTTTTAATAAAGCTTCCTAGTCCCATTTTCTTTTAGTTTTTGATTTGTTTAAATATGCAATTTAGTTAAAATATTTGATGTTCAGAATGCTTATAGCACTATGTTAACAATCTTTTTAGGCACAATGATTATTTTCTTTGGTTCTTTTCCATCCAAATAACCTGCAGTTTTCTCGTGAGCCATTACTGCTTTTTCTATGTCATCTTTCTGCATAGTTGAGGGTAATTCTAGCATAAACCTCATTTTACCATTAAATGATACTGGATAATTGTGATTTGCTTCTACTAAATGTTCTGGGTTAAAAACTGGCCAAGCCGCAAAAGAAATGCTCTCGCTATTTCCTAGCTTATTCCATAACTCTTCGCAAATGTGCGGAGCGTAAGGAGAGGCTAATACCAATAATTCACTCAATATTTGTTTGTTGTTGCATTTTTGAGACTGCAATTCATTCACACAAATCATCAGGTTACTTACAATTGTATTAAAAGAATATCTTTCTAAATCTTCCGTAATTTTCTTGATAGCTGTGTGTAACGTTTTAAGCGATTTTTTGTCTGCTTCAGTTTCCGTTACCGTAAATGTTTCTCCTTGGTGGAATAATCTCCACAGCTTTTTCAAGAACCCATTTACTCCACTAATTCCATTGGTATCCCAAGGTTTTGCTTGTTCTAGTGGTCCCAAGAACATTTCGTAACACCTTAATGTATCGGCTCCAAATTTCTCTACCAACTCATCTGGAGTTTGTACGTTATACTTGGATTTACTCATTTTTTCTACTTCGCTTCCGCAAATGTAGTCTCCGTTTTCATTGTTGATGAATTGAGCAGTTAAAAATTCTGGATATTTTTGATCTTTTTCTGCTTCTGCTTTGTTTAAGATATCATTGCTAACAAATTTTATGTCTACAGGTAACCTTGTTGTGTCGTACTTAGTTATTGAAGTTAATTTGAGGCCTAGATTATCGTATGCTTTGATAATTAGTTGTTCAATTTTTTCAAAAAGGAATTCATCAGATTCTCCTTCCTTTTCATCAATCCAATTTCTTGAAATATAGACTGGAGGTAATTTAGAAATATCAGCTTTTGGTTCAAATTCATTAAGACTTAATCTATAAACAAAACTACTTCTCCCCAAGATCATTCCTTGATTTATCAATTTCTTGAAAGGCTCTTCAAAAGAAATGTAATCCATGTCATACAAGAACTTAGTCCAAAAACGAGAGTACAATAAATGTCCTGTTGCGTGTTCTGCTCCTCCAATGTATAAATCAACTTGTCCCCAATAATCTGCTTTCTCTCTCGATACAAATTCATTAGGATTATTAGCATCCATATATCGTAAGAAATACCAAGAACTTCCTGCCCAACCTGGCATGGTGTTCAATTCCATTGGCCAAGTGCACGAACCGTTTTGTTTGTCGTTCGTTTTAAGAATCTTCTTATTTCTACACCAACTCCAAGTATTTGCATTCCCCAAAGGTGGATCTCCATCTTCAGTCGGTAAATATTTTTCTACTTCTGGCAATTCAATTGGTAAAAATTCATCTTCAATTACTTTAGGTATTTCATTTTCGAAATAAACAGGGAAAGGCTCTCCCCAATATCTTTGTCTCGAGAAAATTGCATCTCTCAATCTAAAATTGGTCATTCCTATACCACATCCTTTATCTTGTATGGCTTTAATTGCTGCTCCAATTCCTTTTTTGGCATTCAATCCATTCAAGAAATCTGAGTTAGTCAATAGCGCAGATTTATCTTCGCAAGCTGCTTCAGAAATATCTACGTTTTCAAATATATTTCTTATTTCAATACCAAAATGATTAGCAAAACTCCAATCTCTTTGGTCACCAGCAGGAACAGCCATTACAGCTCCAGTTCCGTAACCAGCCAATACGTAATCTCCAATCCAGATCTGTACTTTATCTCCCGTGAAAGGGTGAATTGCAAAAGCACCTGTGTTAACTCCCGTAATGTTTTTTACATCCGCTTGTCTGTCACGTTCCGTTTTCAAACTAGCTTGCTCAATGTAAGCCTCAATAGCTTGTTTTTGATCAGCAGTTGTAATTTCTGCTACCAATTCGTGTTCTGGTGCAAGCACCATAAAGTTCACACCAAAAATTGTATCAGGTCTTGTAGTAAAAACTTCAATCTTTTTATCTGAGTTATCTACGTCAAAGAACATAGAAGCTCCTTTAGATTTTCCAATCCAGTTCTTTTGTTGCTCCTTTATAGAGTCACTCCAGTCAATCGTATCCAATCCTTGAATCAAACGATCTGCATAAGCAGTAATTCTCATACTCCACTGGCGCATTAATTTTTGCACCACAGGATGTCCTCCTCTTTCCGATACTCCGTCTTTTATTTCGTCATTTGCCAATACTGTTCCCAAAGCAGGGCACCAGTTTACCATAGAATTAGAAATAAAAGCCAAACGGTAATTCATTAAGATATCGCTCTGTTCTTTCTCCGTAAATTTACTCCATTGGTCGGCTGTAAAAACTTCTGTTTCTTCACAAGCGGCCTTTATTGTTGCATTACCTTCTGTTTCAAACACTGCAGTAAGTGTTTCTAATTTCTCGGCTTTGTTGTTTGCTTTGTTATACCAAGAATTAAATAATTGCTTAAAAATCCATTGAGTCCATTTGTAGTAATCAGGTGAAGAAGTTCTCACTTCTCTGTCCCAATCAAATGAAAAACCAATTTGGTCCATTTGCTGGCGGTAACGCTCCACATTTGTTTTAGTAGTAACCGCAGGATGTTGTCCTGTTTGTATAGCATATTGCTCAGCAGGTAATCCAAAAGAATCGTATCCCATTGGGTGCAACACGTTATACCCTTTTAGTCTTTTGTAGCGTGAATAAATATCAGAGGCAATGTAACCCAATGGATGCCCAACATGCAATCCTGCTCCCGAAGGATAAGGAAACATATCTAAAGAATAAAATTTAGGTTTTTTAGAATTTTCTTGTGCAGTAAATGTCTTTTTGTCTGCCCATTCTTTTTGCCATCTCTTCTCTATCTTACTGTGATTGTATTCCATTGAATTTTCTTTGCGTGTTTATTCGATTTGCAAAGATACCTAATAATGAATAATTGAGAATGGATAATTAAGAATTTGATTTTTCGATTAGTTTTTAAATATTGAATAGTTGTAACTAATTGACTAACTGTAGTTATATTTATGTTTTAAAAATCAGTTTATGAGAGTTGCAATTTTTTTGATTCGATAATTAAAAACCAAGAAAGACAAGGATTTGGTTGTGGGAATGCTTTTGTTTTTAAAAGTTTGAAAGAAGGATTAATTACCTTTTATGTAAATCTTGAAAAAGTTTCTTTAAAAGGAAAGTGTCAAGAATTAAATCTAGATCAAGTTGATATTGCATTAGAAGTATATAGAAATAATAAAAATTATAGAGATTCTATAAAAAGTATAGATTACTGTAGTTGTATGCGATATGTTAATTCTCAATCAAGATTAGAGGCAAAAATTATTTCGGGGAAAATAATAGCTGCTACGAAAAAGAAAACTGAACAAGAAAATACTTACCAATTAGAAAAATATAATACAGAATATATTTCAGTAAAACTTACAGATTTAAAGTTCTTACATCCAATATCTAAAGACACTATTGAAATAGAAAAGGTTGTTTTTTACAATATTGAAGTTGGATGGGATGTTGGCTAGGTTAACTGAATAAAAAAAACATCAAATCCCATTTGCTTTGAAATTTGATGCTTGAAATTTGGGGTTTTTATTTCCTGGAAGGAATTTTAAACCTTCTCATAATCCGAGAGATTCATATCAATCGTTCGGTTTACCATATCTACTTTAGTAATTTCTATGGTTACTTTAGATCCCATTTTAAGTTCGTCTCCGTATTTTTTACCTACTAGTTTCTTTCCGTCTTCTTCGAAGAAAAAACGATCTTGAGTAATGTTATTAGTACGAATTAATCCTTCGCATTTGTTTTCGTTAATCTCTACAAAAATACCGTAGCTAGTAACACCAGATATAGTTCCAGCAAATTCTTGCCCTACTTTATCTTTCATGAATACTACTTGCATAAACTTAGTAGAAGCTCTTTCGGCATCAGTAGCTTTTTTCTCTTGGTTAGAGAAATACTTAGCTTGTTGCTCAATTTCATCTTCAGTAATATGTGGAGCTTTTTTATCCAAAAAGTTCTGTAAAATCCTATGAAGCATTAAATCTGGATACCTTCTAATTGGTGAAGTAAAGTGAGAGTAATAATCAAATGCTAATCCATAGTGACCAATATTTTCTGCTGAATAAACAGCTTTAGCCATTGAGCGGATTACCATTGGTCCAATGAAGTTTAATTCTCTATTCTCTTTTGCTTCGGTCAATAAATTGTTCAATGCAAATGAAAGAGGTTTGTCTTTTACTTCTTTTATTTCGTAACCATTGTCACTAACAAATCTTTGTAAGTCAGCTATTCTGTCTTCGCTTGGTTTGTCGTGAATTCTATATATGTTAGGATATTTTGCTTCTCCTTTTTTAGGTATTCCAATAAACTTAGAAACATTTTTGTTCGCCAATAACATAAACTCCTCCACTAACTTGTGGGCTTCTTGCGAAGTTTTAAGTTTTACTCCAACAGGCTTTCCGTCTTCTATAATAAACTTAACTTCAGTAGATTCTATATTAAGAGCTCCCGAATTCATTCTCTTAGCTCTCATTATTTGAGCCAAATCGTTTAAAACGTTTATCTCTTTTTGGTAATCACCTTCTTTGTTTTCAATTCTTTCTTGAGCTTCTTCGTAAGTAAATCTTCTGTTCGAGTTTATTACAGTCCTTCCAAACCAACTCTTTTGGATTTTCGCTTCTTTATCTAATTCAAATACTGCAGAAAAAGTTAATTTCTCTTCGTTTGGTCTTAATGAACAAACTTGATTCGATAATACTTCAGGAAGCATTGGTACAACTCTATCTACTAGATAGACAGAAGTCGCTCTTTCTATAGCTTCGTCATCAATAATAGTTCCTTTGGTTACATAATGGGATACATCTGCAATATGAACTCCTACTTCAATGTTTCCATTTTCTAGTTCTTTATAAGAAATTGCATCATCAAAATCTTTTGCGTCAAATGGATCAATAGTTAAGGTATCTACATCTCTAAAATCTTTTCTTTTTGCAATTTCTTTAGCGGAGATAGTTGTGTCAACATCTTCTGCTGCTTGTAAGATCTCTGCTGGGAACTGATATGGAAGTTCAAAGTCTTCCATTATTGCATTCATTTCAGTATTTGTCTCTCCAGATTTACCTAGAATTTTTGTGATTTTACCGAAAGGTGAATTCATTTTCTCTGGCCAATTCATCAATTTAACGATTACCTTATCCCCATTTTTGGCTTTGTTAAGGTGTTTTAAATCAATAAAGAAATCTACATGAGTTTTACGACTATCTGTAATTACAAATGCAAATTTGTCTGATATTTCTAATGTACCTACAAACTCTGTCTTTTTTCTCTCAATTACTCTTTCTACTTTTCCTTCAGGCTTTCTTCTGTTAGGATTGTCATCCATTACAAAAGATACCAAATCACCATCAAGGGCATTTTTAGTTTTTTCTTTTGAGATGTATATATCATCTCCATCTTCAATTATTATGTAAGCACTTCCTTTGGCTGTAAATTCTATTCTTGCCTCACTTGATTCTAAATTGCTTTCACTGTTGACTGTATAGTTTCCACTTGAGTTCGTTACTTCTCCGTCTTGTTCCAGTTCACTTAAGAACTTTGAGACTTGTTTTTTTTGTATTGGTTGGGTAAATCCTATTCCTTTTGCTATTTGAACAGCATTGAATGGTTTACCATTAGAATGAGCTAAAAATTGAATGATTTTTCTCTTAATATTTTTTTTCAGCTTCTTCCCTTTGTTGTTTGACATGCGAGTCTTTGGTTTTTGTGTTATCTGATATTTATTAACAAAACTATAAGTTTTAATAGCGTTTGCCTTGCTAAAGATACGATATTATTGTTTTAACTTCATGCACAAAAAAAATCGATTATCAATTAATTTAAAAAAATTGTGAAAACAAAAGTATTATTTTTAGTCGCTTTATTTGCAGTATCTACTGCAGCAAAAGCGCAACAAACTTCTGATGAAGCAACAAAAAACGTAACTGATGGAGTTTTGGCAACTGCTGATGCAGATGCAGCTGAAGGATGGAGCAAAGGAGGAGTACTTGGACTTAATATGGGTCAAGTAGCTTTATCAAACTGGCAAGGTGGGGGACAAAGTTCTATTTCTGGAACTTCTTTATTGAGTCTTTTTAGAAACTACAAACAAGGAAAAACTGCTTGGGATAATTCTTTAGATTTAGCTTACGGATTATTGTCTCAAGCCAATGGACCTTTTATAAAAAGTGACGATAGAATTGAATTGAACTCTAAATATGGACGTCAATTTAAAAACAATGAGAAATTGTATTACGGTGGATTAGTAAACTTTAGATCTCAGTTTGCTCCAGGTTTTGCAACAGTTGCTCAAACTAATCTTATTTCAAGAATTATGTCACCTGCATATATTACTGCTGCAATAGGTATTGATTACAAGCCAACAAGTGCTTTTTCTCTATTCTTTGCTCCAGTATCTTACAGAGGAACTGTAGTTTTAGATCCAGCATTAAATGCTTTAGGAGCATATGGAGCAACAGCTAACGAAAGTGTAAGACATGAAATGGGTGGATTAGTAATGATTAAGTTTCAAGACGATATCATGAAAAACATTAACTTGAAGTCTCAAGCTACTTTCTTCTCTAACTATTTAGATAGACCAGAAAATGTTGATGTGTTATGGGATTTATTATTAACTATGAAGGTTAACAAATACATTAACGCAAGTATTGGAACTACATTAATTTACGATCACGATATTAATATCGCTACTGATGATAATAACGATGGAGTATTTGATATGTCTGGACCAAAAATGCAATTTAAAGAAGTACTAAATATTGGATTTGCTTACAAATTTTAAATAATAGACTTATTAAGTTTAATATTAAAACCTTCTGGAAACAGAGGGTTTTTTTATGTCAAAATTTTGAGTGAATTAGCTTTATCAAGCCTAAGTTGATTTTTTAAAGCATCTAAACTGTCGAATTTCACTTCATCACGTAACCTTTCAATAAACTCAACTTTTATTGTTTTTTGATAAAGATTTCCATCAAAATCAAATAAGTTCACTTCAATTTTTTCTTGCTCACTTTCGTCAATAGTAGGATTCTTACCAATGTTTAACATTGCTTTGTATCGGTTCCCATCAACTTCAACATAAACCACATAAGCTCCTGGTTTAGGGATGATTTTAGTTTTATCTTCTATTAAAAGATTAGCTGTTGGAAAACCAATAGTGTTTCCTAGTTTTTTTCCTTCGATTACTTTTCCTTTAAGTGGAAAAGTATAGCCAAGATATTCGTTAGCCAAAGGAATGTCTCCTAATTCGATAGCTTTTCTTATTTTGGTAGAGCTCACATTAATGTCATTGATATCCTGTGCAGATATTTCTTTTACATCAAACCCATAAAGTTCACTTAGTTCTTTAAGGTATTCAAAATTTCCCTCTCTGTTTCTTCCAAATTGATGGTCGTAACCAATAATAAGGGTAGATACTTTAATCTCTTTAACCAAAAAGTCTCTAACGTATTCGAGTGCTGAGATTCTTGAAAAATCTTTAGTAAATGGGTAGATTATTAAGTGGTCAATTCCAGAACTCTCCAGTCTATTAATCTTTTCATCTAAAGTATTAATTAGTTTGAGATTGTTGTTTTCAGGGAATAAAACTAACCTTGGATGTGGAGAAAAAGTAAGCATTACAGATTCGCCATCCTCTTCGTTAGCAAGACTTTTTAGAGAGTCAATGATTTTTTGATGTCCAAAATGAATTCCATCAAAAGTACCAACAGTCAAAAAAACTTTTTTCTCTGGTTTAAAATCAGCTATGTTTCGGTATATTTTCAATGTAAAATTAAATGATACTTCAAAGGTAATTTTTTCTTTAAATCTATTGGTTATTGTATAAAAAAAAGTAATTTTGTACCAAATTTGATACTAAATATAATCTAACTCAAATAATATGTCTGTAAAAGGAAAAATTTCTCAAGTAATTGGACCCGTAGTTGATGTTGCTTTCGATAACAAAGAATCACTACCAAAAATACTTGATGCATTAGAAGTAACTAAAGCAAACGGAGAAGTTGTTGTGCTTGAATGTCAGCAACATACTGGTGAAAATTCAGTAAGAACAATTGCAATGGATGCAACTGAAGGTTTAAGAAGAGGACTTGAAGTTACAGCATTAGGTTCGCCAATTAGTATGCCAACCGGAGATCAAATCAAAGGAAGATTGTTTAACGTAATTGGAGAAGCAATTGATGGATTAGAAGCACCAACAAGAGAAAACGTAAAACCAATTCACGCAAAACCACCAAGATTTGAAGATCTATCAACTTCATCTGAGGTTCTTTTTACAGGAATTAAAGTAATTGATTTGATTGAGCCTTATTCTAAAGGGGGAAAGATTGGATTGTTTGGAGGAGCAGGAGTAGGGAAAACAGTCCTTATTCAGGAATTGATTAACAATATTGCAAAAGGACACGGAGGACTTTCGGTATTCGCAGGAGTAGGAGAAAGAACAAGAGAAGGTAACGATTTGATGAGAGAGATGTTAGAGTCTGGTATTATCAAATACGGAGAGAAATTCATGGAATCTATGGAAAATGGAGGATGGGATTTATCTTTAGTAGATAGAGAAGAAATGAAAGAATCAAAAGCGACATTCGTTTTTGGTCAAATGAATGAGCCTCCAGGAGCAAGAGCAAGAGTTGCACTTTCTGGATTAACATTAGCAGAATATTACAGAGATGGAGGTGGTGATGATAGTGATGGAGGAAAAGATATCCTTTTCTTTATTGATAACATCTTTAGGTTTACACAAGCAGGTTCTGAGGTATCGGCATTATTAGGTCGTATGCCATCTGCCGTAGGTTACCAACCAACTTTGGCTTCGGAAATGGGAGCAATGCAGGAGAGAATTACTTCTACAAAAAGTGGTTCTATTACATCTGTACAAGCGGTTTACGTACCTGCAGATGATTTAACAGATCCAGCACCAGCAACAACATTTGCTCACTTAGATGCAACTACAGTATTGTCAAGAAAAATTGCTGAGCTAGGAATTTATCCAGCAGTAGATCCTTTGGATTCTACATCAAGAATTTTGACTGCAGATATCTTAGGTGATGAGCACTATAACTGTGCACAGAGAGTAAAAGAAATATTACAGAGATATAAAGAACTTCAAGATATTATTGCAATTCTTGGTATGGATGAATTATCTGATGAAGATAAATTAGTTGTATCGAGAGCAAGAAGAGTTCAAAGATTCTTATCACAGCCTTTCCATGTTGCTGAACAGTTTACTGGACTAAAAGGATGTTTAGTTGATATCGAAGATACTATCAAAGGATTTAACATGATTTTGAATGGTGAAGTGGATGAGTATCCAGAAGCAGCATTTAACTTGAAAGGATCTATTGAAGAAGCGATTGAAGCAGGAAAGAAAATGACAGCTGAAGCTTAATTCTGAAACACTAAAGAACTTACTATGTTATTAGATATTATCACACCAGACACACAATTATACTCAGGAGAAGTAACTTCTATTACTTTGCCAGGTATTGATGGTGATTTGGGAATTTTAAATAATCACGCACCATTGATTACTACTTTAAAGAAAGGAACTATTTCTATCATTAAAGCAGGAGGTGAAAACGAATCTTTCGAAACTAACGGAGGAATTGTGGAAGTGTTGAATAATAAAGTGATCGTATTAGCAGAATAATAGAGTTAACAATATAAAATTGAAAGCCCGATTAAGATTTCTTAATCGGGCTTTTTTGTTTTAATAAAAAGGTATATTTAGTTCTAAAATATTCTAATCATTTTAGGAGTCCATATCGATAATCATCATGAAACTCACCGAGTTTGATAAGAGCTTGTTTAAAGACTCCTTCTTTTTTGAATCCGCATTTCTCTAGCACTCTCATGGAACCAATGTTAAAGTCCATTACACTGCCTATAATTCGGTTTATATCTAAGTTTTGGAATCCATAGTCGCACATTAGTGAAACTGCTTGGGTACCAATTCCATTTCCCCAATATTCTTCTCCAATATAATAGCCGATTTCAACAGATTTCCGTTCCAATCCAGTTTGGAAATGAAGTCCAATATTCCCCACGAAAGTGCCTTTCCAATAAATGCCGAAAATGTGGCCAATCTTTTGTTCTTGAGCTTTTGCAATAAATTCTAATGCTTTTTCATATGTATAAGGATTAGGAAAAGAATCGCTCACACATTTAAATACATTAGGATTGTCTCCAAGTCGAGCCATTTCTTTTGCAATGTCTTTTGTTAACTCACAGATTTCAATCTCTCCTTTATGTATGATTACTTTTTTCATTGCTTAATCAACTTTTTACTTGATACTCTACCATCTTGAGATTGAATTCTAATAATGTAAATTCCTTTTGGTAATTCAGTTAGGTTAATCTTATAAGAAGTATTCATTTGACTAGGCAATAAAGATGTAACTAGTTTTCCGTCAAGTTGAATGATAGAAATTGATTCTATAATTTCGGTAGTATTTACTGTGATAAATTCATTTGTTGGATTAGGATAAATTGAAAATTTAAGAGATTTTTCTAATTCATTTATTCCTAAAGCAATCGAATCTAAAACTGCTAGAGCAGAATCAACTTTACAACTATTTGGTA
>Ga0209533_1000039_pt1 | contig 110652 bp, 110 predicted proteins | sample COG_04_FD_184748 | JGI IMG/M metagenome (GOLD analysis project Ga0209533, IMG submission 184748) | Pelagic Microbial community sample from North Sea - COGITO 998_met_04 (SPAdes) (version 2) | ecosystem: Environmental > Aquatic > Marine > Neritic zone/Coastal water | place: Helgoland, sampling...
CCTCCTCCCGCTACCGATGGTGATTCTGTTACACCTCCCGCTACCGATGGTGATTCTGTTACACCTCCCGCTACCGATGGTGATTCTGTTACACCTCCCGCTACCGATGGTGATTCTGTTACACCTCCTGCTACCGATGGTGATTCTGTTACACCTCCCGCTACCGATGGTGCTGTTACACCTCCCGCTACCGATGGTGCTGATGGTGATGATACAAAGACGAAAAAAACTGATAGTGGAAGTGATAGTGATAGTGGAAGTGGAAGTGATAGTGATAGTGGAAGTGGAAGTGATAGTGGAAGTGATAGTGGAAGTGATAGTGGAAGTGATAGTGGAAGTGATAGTGGAAGTGATAGTGGAAGTGGAAGTGGAAGTGATAGTGGAAGTGAATGTGATAGTGACGATAGTGATTGCGAGAGTGAAAGTAGCAGCGAATGTGATAGTGACGATAGTGATTGCGAGAGTGAATGTAGTAATTCAGGAAAAAATTGTGTTAAATTTGAATTACATATTGACAACATAACTATTCAGTTGTCTGGACAAAGTGGAAATACCGAAAATGTACAATTAACACCAGGGTCTGCACAAGAACTTCTTCAACAAATGATTTCAATGATTAATAACAAGAGTGATAAAAAGAAAGAGAAGAATGAAAAGAAAGAGAAGAATGAAAAGAAAGAGAAGGAAGAGAAGGAAGAAGATGGTGATGACGAGAAGAAGGAAGAAGATAAGGATGGCGAGAAGAAGGAAGAAGAAGATGGTGATGGCGATAAGAAGGATGACGAGAAGAAGGAAGAAGATAAGGATGATGAGGGCGAGAAGAAGGAAGAAGATGGTGATGGCGAGAAGAAGGAAGAAGATGGTAATGGTGAGAAGAAGGGTGGGAAGGGTGGAAAGAAGGGAAAGAAGGGAAAGAAGGAAAAGAAGGGAAAGAAGGAAAAGAAGGGAAAGAAGGAAAAGAAGGAAAAGAAGGGAAAGAAGGGAAAGAAGGAAAAGAAGGGAAAGAAGTGCGAGGATAAAGAAATTAAGTAATAAGACATAAAATTGATTTAGTTCATTGTTAAATTATATAATATCAAACATTATTTAACAATGAATAGTATTGAAATCGTATCCCTAGAAGGAAACATTGGATCTGGTAAGTCTACCTTTTTGAAACGTCTTGAAACACATTTCTTAGACGCGGGTTATTCACATGTAATATTTGTAGATGAACCGGTAGATGAATGGAGTGAAATCACAGATAAAAAAGGCGAAACAATCTTACAAAAGTTCTATTCTAAACCTGTTACGTACTCGTTTCCATTTCAAATGATGGCATTTATCACACGATACCGCGGTTTAAGGCTCGCAGTCCAAAAAGCACAGGCGATTATTGATTCAACCACGTCGATGAAACATTTTCGATTCGTCAAGCCTATTATTGTTACTGAACGTTGCCTATATACGGACAAATACGTATTTGCACAAATGTTGTACGACGACAACAAGATAGAGGACATAAATTTCACTATTTATAACAAATGGTTTGAGGAGTTTGCTACTGAATTTCCTATACAGAAAATTATTTATATGGACACAAATCCAGAGTTGTGTAATAATCGAATCTGTAAAAGAAGTCGATCTGGTGAAAGCAATGTGCCGTTGGCATATCTTGAAAGTTGTAACAATTATCACACAATAATGTTACAAAAAATGATAACGAGTGGTGTAAAATTTCATAAACTAGATGGAAACCAAAATATGGAAGATGATACAATGTATGATACCATGCTTAATTCCGCATTAACATTTATTATGAACTAAATACAACGATCATTCCTTATTTTTACGAGAACGCATCTTACGCGATCTTTTTTTTCGCCGCCGCTTTTTAATAGTTCTAAATGTCTTTTTGTCAGATTTTTTCGCATTATCTATTTTCTTTTTAATAAACTGGATATTGTCATTACTTATGTAATCGCGTAAGGTAAAGTTGAAAACTTCATCTTTCTTCTCCTGTGTGACATTCCCTTCCCCATGTTTCATTTGTTGTTGAATCGATTCCCGTTCTATTTCATTCATATCGAAATATTTTTCGAGTGATTTATCATTCATTGGCACGTTTATTTTAGTTACGTCCGGAAATAAAGTGAATGTCCGCGTGCTCATGAATTTTTGTGCTGTTTTCAGTGAATTGATCAATGTAAATGCCAAATTGGTAAAACAAAATTCCTGGATTTTTTTTAATTTATTGATATTGTCATCTTCTACAAATATAGCATACGAAGATCTACCACCTACATCCATAATACCATCTTCATCTAAAATTGGATATCCCATTGAATAATTAGGGAGGATCAATTTTGGGCGGCGATTTTGCATACGTGAATAATTTTTAGAAAAACTAACATATATTTTCTTATGAACGTAATTAACTAATGGGTAGGGATGACTCTGTGTATAATTCGAGAAATATGTTGTAGTATCCTTTTTGATTTTTGGTGGTGTAAAATGATAATTATCTTCTAAGTTTCCGTTTGTTTTTTCCAATACTTTTTTTACCAAGCGGATATTTTTATTTGGGATAAACATGTGCTTGTATAAATCAAATGGAACAAATTCATCAATAATACTATCATGTACCAATGTAGTTGTATACGGATCTTTGTTTTCCAACAAATAATAGCATAGGGGTAAAGAACCCGCCTTTTTGTCAAAAATTTTATAGGCGGTAACCACATCAAAATTTTTAAATACAATAATTTGTGTTTCTAACATTTTATCAGATAGTGATGATTTCAATTCCGTCCAACTATTAGGGGTAAAAAAAAGACAATGCCCGTTTGCATGCATTAATGTAATCGACATTTCGACAAATTTATTCCATATTACGGATAAACCAACGTCGCTTCTACCTTTACCACGCATTCCATTTTTATTATATGGTGGATTGCCCAAAATAATATCAAACTTTTTTTGGTTAAATTCAGTTTGCCATTTATTTGTATCAGAAAGAAAGTCACTATTACTAATATTAGCATGTGTTCCGAATATTTTTTCAGCAATATCCACATTACTTGATGTTAATTCTACCATATGAATCATGTTTTCTAAAATGTGTTTTCTACGTTTTATAGCATTTTTCTCCCATTTTTGAAGCCCTATGTCTAATTTATAAAAGACAACCATTGAAAAATTGCCAATTCCTGCACCAGGATCAAGCCAAGTTAGTTGAGGATTTTGCCATACCTTATTCGGTAATGTTTCAAGCATTTCCAGAATTAACCACATGGGTGTAAATACTTCTCCTTGACTGACCTTATTTTTCTGATTAATATGTAAATGGTCATTAATGAGTGTTTCTATTTCTTCAATATTTTTGTCATACAATAAACTTGTCATATTATTATTGGATATTATTAAATAATGTAACGAATGTATTCCGGGTTCAAAATATATATATATTTAAAATAGTTAAAAGTAATATATATCCATACTAGAGTGGTGATAATGAGGATGTTTTCTACATTTGTTCGATATACAAAAACACATGAATATATTAAATTGGAAAATAATATGTATACAATCGGAATTACACGACATTTATATCGCAAATTGAATCCTATTATTTACTCAGAATCTCATGTAGATTTAGGAGATATTGTCTCTCAGAATACACCATTGCTTCTAGTCGAATCATCTAAAATAGGTCATGATATATTATCCCCTGTAAATGGTGAAATTAAAGAAATAAATAGAACAATTATATCTAATTATGTAATAGCAAACTCTAGTGACACCCCAAATCATATATCATCAAACTTTAACGAGGATGCAAATCATTATATTGATAAGAACAATTGGTTGTTCAAAGTTAGTGTAGATGATTCAACAAAGGATAATAATATGCTCATGGACTTGGAATCATATAATACATATATTTCGTCATTACCCTAGATATCATCGTTGTTCACATTATCTAGGATATAGTTCAAATCTGCTACATACATTGAACTTCGTAGTGAGTTGGATGAGAATCGATACGCATGTACATTAGATGAATGATGGACCGCGAATAGAAGGTGTTATCATATTTTTAATAAATAACATATATATGGAACAGCTTTATAATATAATAAATAACAAATATTATATCATTCGCACAGGCGATTTTGCGACTAACGGAAATAAAAAAATCTTATATTCATTATTTGCATTAGTATTATGTATTGACGATTATTATACTAACCATTCATATGATTGTTTTTCAATAATGATTGGATCGTCTTGTGTTTGGTCGATTATAGAATTATTTTTATACCTTTCTAATACTCGTAATATAAAACCAATGTACATTTTATTCTCTGAAAAACAGATACACATTCCAAAATATTTGGGGATATGTTTACAAGGTATTCAAGAAGGGGGAGTCGTATCTACATTTGGATTATATTTCGGTGATAGAATATTTAATTATAATTATCTACTAGTTTATCATTTATTTCTTTTTTATATGGTGGTAAATATGAGTTATAAACAAACGAATAATAAAATTTTGTCCAAACGTCAAATAAATACAAAAAGTTCATTACTATTAATGAGTAGTTGCGTTGTATACAATGGAGTGTCGTTGTATAAGTATCCGGAACATTTTTATAGAGAAGCAAGGCTATGTGCATCCATGATTTATATCAGTTCCATCTGGACAATTGTTTCCTATTATAAAGGATTTCGAAAAGTGGAGGTACATGAATATGAAAAACCAATTTATATAGTCAAAAAGAACATTAATTTAGATACATTTTATGTGTTCTGTTATGATATCCTATTTGAAATATGTATTGCGTATTTGACATTTTATAATCTGTTCGTTTTGTAGCAAAACTTAAATATATACAATATATAAAGATAATCCAATAATGTATAATTATAGATATAAGATAATTATACAGAATACTCCCTCCTATATTCCTCCATTGGCTCAGATAAAACAGGAAATTTGGCGCCAAAAGCAAATTCAAATATTATATGGTTCAGGTCGACCTATCTTTGGAAAGTTTAAGTGGACAAAACATGATGCCAAATTTGAAAAGTAATTGCCTATAAAAAGGGAATATATTGCATAGTATTATTTTCATACATTGTCGCACGAAAAACATCTTGGTATCCTTCTACATAAATGGTATCACCATTATTCAAACTATTACATCCATATTCATTTGTACAACTTTTCCCCTGAAAACTAACCGGTAATTTAATGGCATTATTCTTATCATTCATTGAATAATATTGCCATTTATCACGATTGGTATAAAGTGGACGTCCCATTAGAGGAAGGATTGTATCACCATTTCCACCACGTGTAAGAATACCTACTTGCTTATATGTAGTATCTACTGCCTGTGTTGATACATTAATGGGTACACCTCTAACATCATGTGAGTTACGTGGATAAAACTCTGTGTTGTTTTGTAAAGGTGGTTTATATATGTCTTCGCTAGAAGATTGATGTTGAGGACTAATATATATATTCGTGTTCGGATTTTCACCCCCTGTTACCGCTCTTTTATTTTGATGCATAAAATAGATAATGTATATTACTGGAATACACACAAGAAATATCATAAACATGGATACATTTTCAATGCAAATTACACCTGGTGGACATTTTGACATATATATATATGTGAAAATATTTATAACAAAACCATTTACTTTCCAATTAATGTGGATGTTAGTTTATTAATGTTATCCATATTCATTGAACCCATCATTTCTTTATATTGACCAATTAATGGTCCCATACCTTTGAGATTTTCGAACATTTTATTTTGCTTATCCATCAAACGCGATGTATCATCGGTTAATTTACTAATTCCTCCTTTACCAACGATGTTTTCTAAATTATCATATGCCTGTTCAACGGTTGTCGCATAATCAACACGTTCTTTACTTGATACAGGTTTTGCATTCTTGGCAACTACCTCATTATTCATGTTAGATAAACCCTGTTTTTTTCCTTTTTTTCCCTTCTTTGAACCGCGATTACCAGTCATACCTTCTACGGAACGACGTCCAGACATACCTTCTACAGAACGACGTCCAGACATACCTTCTACAGAACGACGTCCAGACATACCTTCTACAGAACGACGTCCAGACATACCTTCTATGGTTGTACTTACCTTTCGCCCTACGAGGAAAAAGTTAGTTGCAATCATAGATGCTCCTAATATGATAATCATATTTTTACTAAATTTCGATACAACAAACCCAACAAGGGCAAAGAATGCTAAAACACGAATATCACCCATCACCATATATCCAAGTATGTTTGTAATGGCAAGAAATAATACAATGTATAAAACATATTTGTTTCCCAATGCCTTATTAGAGAAATCTTTTATTTTACCACTGCTTAATTTCATTAATATATAATATAACAAGAAAACATTTTTATCGTAACTGATTTAAAGTATTTTTGTGGTATAAATCAAGAATGGAAAATTCACCACTTTTCGAATCAGAATCCGCCGCCGCCGACGAAACAAGTAAAGATATGAAAGTTCCACCATTGACAATAAATGTCGATTTCGAACAATTGTCCTCCGATGTTGGGACAAATGTAAGTGAAGAGATTGAAGATATGGAAGTCAAACCAACTAAAGAACATTTGAACGATGTTGTGCTAAATACAGATAACGTAGAAACACCGATTGAAGTAAATTGCAACGATAGTAAAAAAATTGTCAGACGTAGTTCTATTGCAGAAATGCAAGAAATGATGCAAACGCAGGATTGTAAACAGATTACGAACATGAGTTTGACGTTGGTTCTTGAAGTATATCGTGTATTAATGGGCACGTTGCTTGTTTTTGTCGTACCTCAAGATTGTGGCGACGAAGCATGTTCTATGCAAGAACGTTTTTATTTCAGTGATATCTTTTCCCAATTTACTATAGGGTTCAATTTCTTCACATTGTTATCATTCTTAATGTTATATGTAGTCGAGGTGAAACGCGAATACAAAATGATCACTTATTTGGAAGTAAATCGTTTTCTCCCACGTGACAATGAATCGGTTGGTGAAGCATTGGAAAAACTACATCCAACACGTCTAACAACATTATTTAATTATGACAAGGCGTATATGTATGCGGGGTACGGATGTATTTTAGCATACATTATAAATATTGCTCTAAGTTTGGGCGTAATTGAACAACGTGTTCTAAACTCGACAACCTATACTGTTCTACTAACAAATGTATTATTTATGAGTTCTAAATTAGCAAATGTCTACCAAGTAGCTCACACAAAACCCAATATTTTCCTATCTTCTTATTTAACCCGAAAGATTCAGTATAATGATGTCGATCCAGATAAACTCATAAATAACGAGCCTGAAGAAGAACAACAATTATGCGGAACAACGAAGGAGGTTCAAGACGAAGATGATGCCGCAGTTGATATTGGCGTTGACGTTAATGTTGAAGTCAACGAACCATAAATGTATATATTTTATTATCGATTGGGTATAATCGATTTATCATAAAATTGATTTTAATAACATTTTCATATTTAATCTTATCAAATATTAAAATGTGTCATTGCGAATTGAGTTATGTTGAATTATATGTACCTGAACGTCATGGTGAATTAAATGATATGGAATTATCACTAGCTAAACATATATACTCCAACTATTTATTAATGCATACAATCGATTCTTCCAAATTCTTCCTTTATCCTGACAAAGTAAATACATTAGTGTCCAATGCGCAAAATATATACAAACAAATTGTGGATAAGGAACCTTATACACACCCAGTTGTGAACAATTTCGATACAATTGTTCATCAAAATAAGCACGCTGGTCTACATATCATTCAACGTGTAAGTGATGGTGATTATACATTTGCTGTATTAAAAACATGTTGGTTGAAAATATTCCAGCGTCGATGGATAAATGTTTTAAAAAGAAAAAGGGAAATAGTTGCTAAAATGCAAACACCAGATGCGATTCGCCATCGTGAAATACATGGCGCATATCCATTTTCAATAAATATTTACGCCTAATATTAACGGCATCTTTTGGTGCTACGTCTTTTTGTGCTACGTTTTTTATTGCCTGTTCGTCTTTTTGTGCTACGTTTTTTACTGCTTGTGCGTCTTTTTGTGCTTGTGCGTCTTCTACGGCTTTTTCCCGTGCTTCTATACCCACCACTTTTCCATCCAGGTTTAGCAACAGGTGTAACAACAGGTCTAGCACCAGGTTTAGATGGGGTAGAAGCAGTGGCGGCGTAGGTGGGTTTTGTGGTAGCAGTAGCGGTAGAGGCAGCTGGTACGGCAGCTGGTACATCACCGGTTGCCATTTGTTTTTGGATTTGTTGGATGATTCCATCCAATACGCCAATAGTTGTTTCAGACTTGTTACTACTAGTGATTGTTTCATTAATTCTATTAAGGGTGGTAGCTATTTCCTTTACTTTTTTAGCGACCTTTTCCTTTTCAGCCTCATTACCAGAATTCGCTGTTTTGAGTTGATTTTCTAAATCTGTTTTTTGTGAGTTCATTTTAGATGTTAAATCACGTAATTTTGTTTGTAATGTTGTGTTTGCATTACCAGCTTTATCTTTCGCACTATTAATACTAGTAGCGATTTTTTCCAATTTATCGGTAAATGCCTTCTCCAAGTCTGCGATTTTAGTTGGTAAACTATCTAAAGTATCACCAGCCATTAAATTGGTAACTGCATCCATTATATAATATTTATCAACAAAAAAATATTATACTATATGTTTGGTTAACATCTTCTCGATTTCTTCGATTTCTTTGATTTCCTGGAACGTGCCTTTTTATTTCTACGCGTGCGACGACGTTTACGTCCACCCGCCTGTCCATCCTCTTTATCCTTAACAGAAGTTTCGAGTAGTTCTATTTCATCCTCCAATGCCTTCAACGATTTAGTAATTGTATCATCGTCCTCCATTGTTTTTAATAATTCATCCATTTTGACAATCGAACTATCGATTTCTTCTCCAATTCCCTTAATATCGTTCGCATCAAGCTGTGTCTGTAACGCATCTTTTTCACCAGTAATTGTAGTAATTTGATTACGTAAAGCGTCGCTAGCTAATCTCATTCTTTCTAGTTCTTCCCGGGCTTCTCCTGCATTATTATTTAAAGAACGCACACGTTGAATTAAACTCGACAAACTATCTTTAATTCCAACTAAACGTATACGCACATTACCACGTGTTGATCTATCAGAATTGGTCAATAACGTTATACGTCTATTCAATTCATCTATTTTTGTTTGAATACTCATTTATAATATATTATTATTATTAATTGAAAAATGACCATATATTTACTAAATATCTAACCATTGCAATCAAAATGGTATCGTCCATTCGATTTGGAAAATCATCATGGTATGTGTAATTAATAACATCTGGTTCAATCGGCATATAATCGTATTCATTAATTGTTTGTAGCTGTGGCATTTTTATGTGTTTTAATTCCATTGTATCGTATACATAATCGGAATCGTCAAGAATTACAAATTGCCCATATTCTTCATCCATACCCATCATGTCACGACGTTCGTATTTTATTGTGTTTGAGTGTGCCATACTATATAAATGTATTCAATTTTATTCAAATATTTTCACTCAAAGAAATTATTTCATCATCTAACATACCTAGTTGTTTGAAAATTTCCACTTGTTCATCCTTAATCTTGCTAATGTTGCTATTACTTAACGTTCCGTGATCAAGCATATTGTCTAAATGTACATTTATATTTCGCATGTTTGATAATTGTTGTTTTTTCTTGGTTACTTGTTCAGTATAATATTGTTTATAAGTATCGACAATTTTCATCAAATTTTCATTAGATGATCTACAAACATCATTCTTTGGCATTTGCTGTTTTACACACCCGTTACATACCTTATAATTTTGCAGCATCTGTTGTTTGCGTTGTTGGAGAACATGTTTTAAATGTTCTACCTTTTTATCCCTTACTCCCACATCAACCAATATAATATTTGGATGTTGAATAGGTGGATGTTGAATAGGTGGACGTTGAATTGCTGGATGTTGAATTGCTGGATGTTGAATTGCTGGACGTATATTTGGATTTGGATTTGGATTTACAATGTACATTGATATATATTTTGGGGAAAAGATTTTTATGAATATATATAAAATCTTCTCTATATATTAATTTAGGATGTCTAAAACATTTACGGAGCCTTTACTTACACCAGATGATAGTCGCTTCGTAATGTTTCCGATACAAGACCAACATATATGGGGAATGTATAAAAAACAGGTTGATTGTTTCTGGCGAGCAGAAGAAGTCGATTTATCAAAAGATGTTGCCCACTGGCAAACCCTAAATGGTGACGAACAACATTTCATTAAAACAATTCTTGCGTTTTTCGCAGCGAGTGATGGTATAGTACTTGAAAATCTGGGTGTTCGTTTTATGAACGAAGTACAATTATCGGAAGCGAGAGCATTCTATGGGTTTCAAATTGCTATGGAAAACATTCATTCGCAAATGTATAGTCAATTGATCGATACATATATTGAAGATCGTGAAGAGAAACACAATGTATTTCATGCATTACAACAATTTCCATGTATTAAAAAAAAAGGTGATTGGGCAAAAAAATGGATTAATGATAACAGAAGTAGTTTCGCAACTCGACTAGTAGCATTCGCTTGTGTCGAAGGCATTTTTTTCTCGGGGGCATTTTGTAGCATTTTTTGGTTAAAAAAACGAGGTCTAATGCCAGGATTAACGTTTTCAAATGAACTTATTTCGCGCGATGAAGCTCTTCACACAGAATTTGCAGTCCATTTGTATTCTAAATTATTGAAAAAAATAAATAAAACACGTATCCATGATATTATTAAAGAAGCTGTCACTATTGAAAAGGAATTTATCATTGAAGCGTTACCATGTCGTTTAATTGGCATGAACTCAGATTCAATGTCGCAATATATTGAATTCATTGCTGATCGTTTAAGTGTACAACTTGGGTATGATAAAATATACAATGCTACTAACCCATTTGAATTTATGGAATTGATCAGTGTAGAATCAAAAACCAATTTCTTCGAAAAACGCGTAAGTGAATATGCACTTGCCGACAAGTCGAAAGATGACCACGTTTTCAATTTCGATGAAAATTTTTAACAACTTTTAAAAAAATTGAAAGGAAACATGAGGTATACATGAAAACCATAAAAGAAAGAGAACACCAACAAATCTTAGAGATGTTTAAAAACAACGTATCCATACGCATTCCTGCGATCAAAATAGTGTGCCCAAAGTTTTTGTTACTTGGCACATATAAATTTCATGTCTCACACATTACGAAGTTACATATGATCAAGGTTTGTCCTCGCGGTGCACCATATATGTCATACAATGACCCAACTCACAGCCAAAAATAAAAATCACGTACCCCACCCCCTTGTTCCATTCGTCGGGAATGGTTTTTTCTTTTTTACGTATAATATTTTGTTATACGTAAAAGTATGTTTACATAATCATTTTCATAGATGATTGTTTATAATTTTTCATAATAACGTTTCCTTTCGCTAGATCATGTGTCTGAAATGTTTCTTTCAATGGATCATATTCACAATCAAATCCAGTAATATGAATCATGAACATATAATCAGATTCTAATTGTTCTTCCCGGATATTGTAATTCAATAGCGTTAGCAAACCATTTCTCTTATTATCATTCTCGACACGATCTATATTTGTAGCATTAAATACTTTATAACGTTCATCTTGAAAGTGATGTACACTTTCATCATTAATTTTGTAAAAATGATCACGATCAATTGTATATTCCCTTTTTTTGCATCTATCTTGGAATACATTATCTTCAAAACCCCATCCCCAATAATTGGGAAACCCGTTAATATGTTCAAAATTTTTGGCTCGAATCGAAACAATACCTCCTAAAGTATGATGGAAACCATAAAAATGCTTCACTATTTTTTCATTTGTATAATAATCAAATATTACATCTTTTGTAGGAAACGTGTCTACATCATGAAATACAAGTGTTATACCTTTATAATCCTTTGGATATTTCTTTTTTATAAATATAAAGCCAAAATTTTTCATTGCACCTCGATTGAAAATGCGCGAATCATTTTGATGAATAAAATATAACTCAAAAAAATGATTATTTTTATTCGCTACATCTTTAATATTATTAATAAACCATTCCTTGTGTTTTTCACGATCTCTATATGGTACAATAAATACAAATTTCGGTATATATTTATAAGTTTGTATTTTAGACATATAATAGTTAATTAATTTTTTATACGGGGTCTATCCTATTTAGAATATTTTTGAATAATAGCCTGAGGTAATAATTTATCACTCATTGTATCCAATTTTTTGAAACATTTGTTAATCGTTACTTCGCTAATTTCGCTAATATTGTGAATATCTCGTTTAGAAATATTCAATTGACAATTCATACATACAAAGTAAATAACCCCTGAAGCAATAGAATGCGGTGTATTTTCAGGCATCAAGTTGTTCTTATCGATGCGAACGGCGATGAACTTACACAATTTCGTAAGTTCATTATTCATGTTGAGGCGGCTACAATATCTATCAATAAAATCACATGGGTTAGTTGTTCCTAAATTAGTCTTGTTTTCGTTGATAACATCTACTTCCATAGAATTAATAATTGATGTGGCATTTTTACATCCTTTTGTCGCAGACGTTGTGTCTAGGTGAAACATTGTAGCAATTTCCTTCGCTGTTCTAGGATTATCATTTATTCGACATGAAATATAAATGGATGCAGCAATGATTCCATCTCGGTTCAATCCCCTAAATGTCTTTTGTTCGGATATCATTTTATGATAACGTACTGCATCATCAATAACAAATTTAGAAATACCCGAATTATGTGCCATAGTGGTAATGCGCTGAAATTCATCATATTGTGACTTCTCTTTGTATGGCATTGATTGCCACTCGGTATAACGTCTTATTTTTCGCATTTCATATGTTGAACGTCCATCACAAATAACTTTACAACCAAAGGAAGACTCTTTCAACAAAGGATTGATAGGCATTCCACATCGAGTTGGATCGGATGATTGGTTGTCATCTGCGCCATAATATCTCCACTCTGCGCTACTATCCAATACATCTTTATAAATAATAGAACATTTATCATTAGTACACTCTAGAAACCCCTGGTCTGAAAAGGCAAGTGATGCATTACACGTATCGCAAAAATCACGTTCACCCGTATTTCGATAGACACATTCGATAGGCTCTTTGGTTCCCACCTCATTTTCAAACATCCCCCATAACTTACTTTTGTTTATCGTTCTCTTTTTCTTTTTGGTTTGTTTATTGTCGCATTCCATATTTCTACAATTTATTAATATTATAGAATTTTAATTCAATTTTTATTTTATTTCGATAATATAATAATGGGTAATAGTCAAGCAAAAGAAAAAGTAGACAACAATAGTAGTCAAAAAGAAGTAAATAAATATTTATTGCAAATGGATATGATTGCTGGAAACTATGCTACAACACTAAATCTACACCAAATGAGTCATTTAACCAATCCCGATTTCTGTAGTAATTTAACGATTATTTCGTCGGATAATATTGCGAAGAATCTTTCATCAACCGAGATTAGTTTTTTGGAACAACGTTTAGAAAAAGGTATTCCTATTGATAAAATGTCTGGTGATAAAATCATTCATTTCCGTAATAAAAATTTGGATATTACAAATCCCACCAAAAAGAAGCGTATGTGTATTGGTATCGCAGAATTTTATATCAAGGTTTCTCATATTTATGCCGCTATTTTTAAAACAATACAGCCTGTTTATGTTTACAAAGATCATTCCGGTAACATGTTGTCTTTTACTTTGGAAGAAAAACACAAAATTCCTAAAAATGTATCCTATGAAACTACCTATGTAAATTTTTGTAACCAACGTTTACAGGCACTTGTGAATAAACATCATTATAATGAATCTGATGAAGTAATGGAAGTACAACCAGATTTTTGTAATATTAATTTAAATTCTAAGGATGGAAGTACCAAAAATATCTCGCAATTGGTTGGAATGACTGAATTCGAAAAACTATTTTTCGATGTATATGATTACGACAAAGGTGCTTTTCGCTCAATGAGTACTTCAATGCAAACAGAATATGATGATGCATTACAAATATTTTATACAACATTTACTGGTAGCAAAGATAAAATGCCTGAAAATATAAAACGTTTCAAGGATATTACAATGAAAGATTATCATAATGGAAAGGGATGTAAAGTAGATGGTACTTTAAAGCAAAAGGTGGTTGGCTCGCTAAAAAATAAGGCATTCCAAGAATATGGCGAGCAACTTAAAAAAATGTTGGATGAGTCCAATAAGAAACAGGACGCTATATTGGATATTATTAGTGAACTTTTCTCATTTATCAAAGATGATGTAACAGGTAAAGAAAGTGTTATTATTCAACCATCATTAACTAATGCAACTCTTGAAAAAATAGGTGAAAAAGCTAGACGCCTTATTAAGGAAATGTATATAGAATGCGAAACAAATTTCTTTACGTCATTAATGAAATACCAGATGATTATAGTTAGCCGCGGTAAAGAATTACAGGAAAAACAAATTCATAATTTGGAAGCTGAAATAGAAAATACAATTTTAGAGTAATCAAAATTTAGGGATTTATTTATTTCTCTAGATATAACATAATGTCTGGTTGTCAAGCAAATTTAAAGGGAGGAGGATCCAATATGTTATCACGAATATCTTCAAACGTAGGGTTATCTGGAGGTAGTTGCCAGGCAAAATTCAAAGGAGGTTCAGGTATGTTAGCCAGATTATCTTCCAATGTAGGTTTAACAGGAGGTGGAGGAGGCGTGAATTCGCGAGTTGCTAGTGCCGGTAATGCCGATAGTTTCATGGGAGGTAAGCGTCGCAGACGTGCTTCCAAAACCAGAAAGTCTAGACGTGCTTCCAAAACCAGAAAGTCTAGACGTGCTTCCAAAACCAAGAAATCTAGACGCGGTTCAAAATCCAAGACTTCAAGAAGAAATAAAACTTGCCGTTCAAAAAAAGGAGGTGGGTTGACCATGACTAACCCACCAAGCATTGGAGATTGTGTCAAAAAAGGAATGGCGGGTATTCATACATATAAGGTTGTAAAGGTAAAAGGTAGTGATGGTTTTGGCGCGCCTACTATTATAGTTGAAGGTTCAGACGGACAACATAAACTACATAAACTAAGCGATATGGTTAGATGTAACCTTAAGGGTGGAAATAAAATCTAGACGTGGAGGTAAAGCGAATTTATCAATGCGCAATGGTTAAGGATTGAAACAAAAGGCACCAACAGCAGAGTAAAAATTCTCAAATATAAATAATAAAAATGTTTTCAAATTTATTATTTATAAAATAACATAATATTTTAGCGCGCGTTTTTATCGCATATTTTTATTGGTGAAATTTTATTTATTGATGTAAAGTATAATATGTCAATTGGTTTAAAATTAGACGATGGTAAGTATATTTTAGTAGGGTCGTTCATGGATCGTGATAATCCAACAAATATTGTTGTTGTTACCGATGAAGATGATATTCACAAATTAACAATTCGATTTGAATCTGGTAATAATATAGATTTTGTTTATGACGAAAATGTAAAAAAATATGGCATGGGTTTAACAATTATAGAACAAAAAACAGATACAACATATATTGCTACTGATTTTATGGGAATTAAGGGAACATTAACTAGAATTGGCGATGAGATAAAAGAAGATACATATAATTTATCTGGTACAAATTATGATGTAGATAAACCAACCAAGGCAAATGTCACGAAAACCGATGATATAAGTCAAATTAACATAATTACAAAGGATGATATTCAAACAACATTAGATTATGACATAGATACAGGCAAATATGGTGGAATATTAGAAGCATTTAAGCAAAGCGACAATACATATATTATAAAAGGCGGAAATTACAATAATGGAAAACTAGAAATATATGTTTATGGTGAAAAAATAAATCCAGGACGATATTTATTAAATGGTACAAAATATACGTCGGGTACAAGTATTGAAGTCATAGTAACTGACGATAATTTATTTATTATTTTAGATTCAAGCGGAAATATACCTTTAGAATACGAAGAAAAATATGGTCGTTACAAAGATATATTTTCAAAAAAAGATGATAATAAATCTTACACTATTACTGATGATTTAGGTAACACGGGATCATTAGTTTTATTACAATCGCGTATTTCTGAAGGAGAATATACAATATCAAATGGATTATATGATAGTAATGAATTAACTATAGTAACTATTGTTAGCAATTTCGACATTATGATTATTAAAAATATCGAAAATCAAGTTATATTAAAATATAACCCAATTACTGCAAAATATGGTGATATTTATGCTTATAGTATTGAAGATAATAGTTATATGTTAAAGAAAGATTCAGGTGAAACATCCATTTTAAAATTAGTTAATTTGTTTGAAACACAAAAGGTAAAACGCGGCAATGTGTTAGTAGGTAAAGAGTTATTTCATTCTACAAAAATAGATGAAAATAATAATTTTATGCTTTATTTCAAAGCAAATGATGAAAATTCTATACTAGATGTTGGTGGTAATACAGATGGAACCAAAGGTTTTATTGTGATAATTGTTTACGATTATTATACAAATTACTGGCGTCAATTAGACCGAACTTCAATGCAAAATGGTATTGATTATCGCGGTAAATACGTAGAAATAAAAAACAATAATATTAGCGCGATAGGTGAATGGGATGGTAGTAATGCTTTGAAATTTGAAGTATTATATAGTAACTCGATTGACGATAATTATGTAGATACAATTTACTATATTAATAATGAATTTACACGATTTACAGATATTGGCGCGACTGATGAAAATAATAGTTCTACGAATATTAGTGATGTCAGTATTAGTTGTACAGATATGAACAAATTAATTAACATGGTTCAAAACACACAAGGTTATGTAGATAAAATAAGAACAATAAATAATATTACAAATCCATACGACTCACGAAAATTACGTTTTAGTAACTATGTCGAATATGGGTATGATGCTGCAAACAAAGCATACGACGAAATAAAGAAATATAAGTGCGACACAAAAATAGCACCTGTTTACCAGCGAAAAATGAAACAAAAGATACCAATGAGACTCGTTAATCTCAAGTAATTTATTAGATACGGAATATAGTATTGTACCAGGATGTCTTTTAGAGGAATAGCAAAACAAAACAAAAATATAACGATTATAATTAACTCGTTATATTTAGACATAGGTATTCATTTTCATGTATAATCTTCGACTATAATTTATCATGTAATATTTTCATTGCTTCTTTGTTATAAACGATATGCGTAGTTGGCTTGTAGGAAGATGTCGATTTAAAAGGAGATGCTTTTTCATCAGCTGACTTATTATCTTTTACTTTTGCGTTGGACAACATGAGCAATGGGTTACTTTCATTTTTATTATCCTCTTTATTTATTAAATTGCCATAACCATCAATAGCAACACCAGTGCGTTTTTTGATTTCATTTCGTACATATCCAGGGACCCAGTGTTTCCAACTAATAAATAACATATTTGGATGAGTATATGTTACTATAAACCCATTATCTTTTAATTGTTCCATTACATAAGCAATACATGAACCTTGGTCATATTTCGAAACGCCTAATATTACTTCTGGAACTACAAACCAACAAAATTGACTATCTTTTTTTTGTCGCGAACACGTCTTAATTCGCACATGTATGCGCGACAACATCTTTTTATATACAGACAATTTCGATAAATCATCTTGTTGCTTCTTTTCGTATAGATCATCCATGTTAATTTTATCATTATAATCACCATCATCATCATCCCCGTTAATATGAAATATAGTGGACATTATTAATATGTTAGATAAAAGTTTTTTTTTTCTTACTTGTTTGCATTATAAATGGTTATAAAACATATTGTCCTTTCCGGTGGGGCACATATTGGATTTAGTATTTATGGTTCGTTGTCACATTTAGTGGAAAACAAATTTGTAGAATTAAAAAACATACAAACCATATATGCTACATCAGTAGGTTCTTTTATTGCTCTTCTTATATGTTTACCTATAGAAAAACATGATATTCTTGACTATGTGATTAACAGACCATGGGATAATGTTTTTCCACTACATCCATCTATGTTTATAGATATCTACAACACAAAAGGTCTATACGATGATAAGTTTATCCGTGATATTTTAAAACCTATTTTCGCAACATGTGATATTTCCATGGATATTACTATGAGCGAATTGTATGATTATACCAAAATTGAACACCATTTTTTTAGTGTTGATCTTAATAACATGGAAATCATCAACATTTCATATAAGACACATCCTGAATTGTCTTTGATTAAAGCATTGCATATGAGTTCGGCGATACCATATGTAATAAAACCAGTGTTTTACGAAGACAAGTGTTGTATCGATGGGGGCATTATATCAAATTTCCCCCTTGATTTCTGTATGCAAGATACACAATGTAGCAATGACGAAATTATTGGTATTAAATCTGAAAATAGTATTTATAATAATAATAAACTAAATACTAGTAGTACGTTACTTGAAATGACATATATGTTTTTATATCATTCAATAAATTCCCTTAAAAGAAAAACTAGTACCGACATATCAAATATACTTCATATTCCTACAATAGGTATAGGTTTAGATATTATGAGGGAAACCATCACGTCGAAAGAGCAACGGCAATTATTGATCAATGATGGTATTAAAATTGCAGAGACTTTCCTAGCGTCTATGCCAAAACGGTAGAAAGAAATTGTTCCATGTTTTCCTTGTTTACTTTAGCATCAAATTCTATAACACGTCCATCTATCTTGAGTTTAATTGTAGGGTATCCTTCAATCTTATATGTATCAATCTTTTTGGTTGTTTCCTCTGTTTCCTCGGTACAATTATATTCTAAAAATAGGATACGATGCCCGTTAATTTTCTTGTTATTGTATTCTTTCTTAATCTTTTCCCATTCAGGAAGTGCCGTTTTACAATGAGGACACCAATCTACATGAAAGAACATTAATTCGGCATCACTACTATCGCTTACATCAGATCCATCGTCATATATGTCATCTGTCATAGTAGGAGAACTATCCGAACTTCCTACATATGATTTATACACAAAGAAGCCAATTACAATAAATAGTAATGATAATACCGCGATAATAACATATTTATTTGACATTAAATTCTGTGTGCTAAAGTCCATTATAGTATAACCAAATATATAGTTCTATTTAGATATTACGAATAACACATAAAGCAATAACTACACTTATAATTATTGTAATGTTATTTCGCACTAAAAATGGTAAACTCGTAGAAATAAACAAAAGTGATTTTAAAGATGATAAATTATATTTCACATTCATAAAAAATGTTTTTGTTTCTACCGACAATAAGGATTCGAATACAGATAATAGTAAACAATTAATGCAGCATATATTAAGTAAGCTCTAATTTAAAAATTTGATAAATTTTTTTTATGTGTTTTGTATATGACCATAAAAAAAACAAGAAAAAACAAAAAGAGTGTTGTTTTGAGCGACGATACAAATAATCGCTATTTTTCAGAAAGTGATTACATTAGTGGTGATGGAATGCTTACTAGTGTTTGGGGGCCAAGTTTATGGCATTACTTACATACAATGAGTTTCAACTATCCAGTTAAACCATCGTCTCATGATAAAAAATCTTACCGCGCGTTTATTTTGCAACTTGAACATGTGTTGCCATGTAAATATTGTCGTATTAATTTAAAAACAAATTTAAAAAATCATCCACTTACATCAAAACATTTGCAGTCACGAGCAACCTTTTCGAAGTACGTGTATGAGTTACATGAAGAGATTAACAAAATGCTTCACAAACAATCAAATCTTACATATGAAGATGTTCGCGAACGTTATGAACATTTTAGAGCGAGATGCGGTAAGAGAAAAAAGGCAATGGTTGTTAAAACACGTAAGAAAAAACACAAGGGATGTACTGAATCATTATACAAAATCAAAAGCAAAGGGGTTGTTCAAATTGTACCACAAACTGAAAAATGTGATTCCATAATAATTGACGATAAATGTATAATGAAAAAATAAATTTTCAACCATATACATATTTTTCTTTTTTTATTCATTTAGAATTGGTTCGAATTCATTTTTAAAATGCTCATTAACTATCATCAAATCATGACCGAAATGCATTTCTACAAAACATCGCAAGCAAACCAAATTATCATGATACGCATTGTGTAGTTTGTATGGCGTTTGCTTAAACAAATGTTCGTGTAATTCTGTCAAACGAGGCCATTTAAAATATTTTCTACCTGTTTTGGTTTCCCTCTCGATTTTACAAATCTGAATACTCTTCTTCATTGTACAATAGAATGTCTTGCTAGGATCAAACTTGTGAATAATTGGCGACATTATATTGCGCACACATTCGTAATTAATCATCTTTTCATCAAATGAAATGTTGTGCGCTACAACAAAGTCACATTGCTTATATTGGTGATTAAAGTTAAATAGTGCTTCGTGAATATCAATGCCTTCTTCATTCAGTTTCTCGCGCGCGATTCCGTGAATTTTTTGCGACTCGGCACTTACAACAACATTATCTGGAATTCGTATATAATCATTTTGAGACGCGAACTCGTGAGTTGTAGTATCATAAACCAAATAACATAGTTGAATAATATATGGTATTTGCTCAATTGATGTAACACTTCGCGGCAAAAGCCCTGTAGTCTCGGTATCAAAAATAAGAACCTTCATCTTAATAGTATAAATACCGGTTATTGTAACAATGCTAAATCAATTTTAGTGTAAACGGGTTTTTTCATAGAATCATACAACCTAATAAACAAATGCGATCATCTCGGAGATGATATTTACGCGGTTTCATATATTCACCATTGTTCCCGTGCCAAATTTTTGCCTGGCATAATGATACTGCCTCGCCATCCAAATCACGAACCTTATAATATGGTCCACGAGACATTATGTCCTCATCACGATTCGAAATAGTATGGAATGGAAAGACATTAATAACTGGCAACTCTGTATCCGCATGTACACTCATTTTGAATTTATATATATATATTGAATATGTAAAAAAATAGGTTTTTTAACAATATAGTTGTTTGTTTTACCATATTCGATCTAAATTATCTTTACAAATACCATATGATTTACGATGCCATTTACTGATACCATGTTCCTTGATTCCATCACGATGTTTTTTCGATCCATACCCTTTATTAGATGATATGCCATAATATGTATCTAACAAAGGATTCTCTTTACATAGATCGTCAATGTATTCGTCTCGTGCAACTTTAGCCAGAATGGATGCCGCAGCAATAGACGAAAATGTATTGTCACCACTTTTAATACACGTGTGTTGTATGCTCTTAAATTCATCATCGTCAATAATAATATATGGTTTGAAATTAGTACCATCCACAAGTAAATGACATAATGTTGTTTCCAATTGTAGCGTGATGTCATGGACGCATTTATGCATACATTTGTATGTTGCTTGTAAAATATTGATTTTATCTATTCCATTTTCATCTTCGTATTGAATCGAATATGCCAATGCGTGCTGTTTTATATATTGTTCTGTAGTTTTGAGCTTTTCCCATTTAGTGAATTTTTTACTATCTTGCATCCAATCATGACGAAAACATTCATCTTTAGGCAATACTACTGCTGCACTATAAACTCTGCCCATAAGTGGACCACGACCGGCTTCATCAATGCCTAATTCATATGTATCCGATTTTGTGTCAAAGGCAGCAAGAAGTAGAGTTTTTTTGGATCGAGTTTTTTTGTCAAGAATACTATAGTCATATGTATGTTCACTCATCCTAAATAATTATTTTAGGGTTATATTTGCCATTATAAAATCAATTTTTAAAGAATATATTTTCGTTATATAAAGTATATCATGAAGTTAACACATATACATTTATTTTTAATTTTGTTGGCATCTTTAGTATTATGTAGTTTCCTAGGAGGGGTTGGGTGTAGTACAACTGAAGGTATGGAAGATAATACAGCAGAAGATGAAGATGAAAATGACGAAGACGATGAAAATAATGATGATGATTCAGATGAGGTTAAAATCGTAATGGTTAATAAAAATGGACAGATATCTGGTAAGTTAATATCTAATAATGATTATGATGAAGACTATTACTCTAGTGAAGGAAATGTAACAAGCTATTATGGTCCCCAAGGAAATGAAGTTGTTTCAGTTAAAGGACCAAATGGTAATCAAATATTGGTAGAAGCAGATTATAATACAAAATCTTATTCGCAAACATCCTACAACAATGGTGTATCTACAACAAGTGGTTCAAATGGTGGTAATGCCGCGACTGGACCAAATGGTGGTTATGCCGCGACTGGACCAAATGGTAATACTGTTGTATCGGGACCAAATGGTAATACTGCTGCAGTGAATGGTAATACCGCTGTAGTGAATGGTGACCCAGTTTCTAAGTCGCAAATTGCGCCAGGTGACGAAGATCTATACATTTTAAAATCGCAAATTGTACCACCTGTCTGTCCTGTTTGTCCAGGAATTAAACCAGCCTACTTAAATGATGACGATGATGAGGATGATTTAAATGGTACGAATACTACGATTACTGGTCCAAAAGGAAATAGTGTATCGAAAACAACCAATTCTGGTGAAAAATGTCCTCCCTGCCCTGCGTGTGCTCGTTGTCCTGAACCATCATTTGATTGTAAAAAGGTACCTTCTTATAAACAAGGTTCAAGTAATGCATTTTTACCTCGTCCAGTTCTATCCGATTTTAGTACATTCGGTATGTAAATAATGACGAGGCTTATACAATATATTTGGGAATTTTTCTAACCAAATATGTTGTTTGAAAAACATATTAAATATTATATTTGAAATATAATACAATGAGTATGATCACACTCGAATACGTATGGATTGATGGAGAAAATAATTTAAGAAGTAAAGTACGTGTTATAGACAGGTTACATTTTGATATCGATAATATTCCAGACTGGAATTTCGATGGAAGTTCTACATGCCAAGCAAAGGGTAACGATTCAGAAATAATTTTGAAACCATGTGCCAATTTTAATACAAATTACCATTCAGGCATTAGCGATTTTGAATATATGAATCATATTCTCGTTATGTGTGAAACATATACACCGAACGGAATTCCGTGTCCAAACAATCATCGCGTATATGCGAATCGCGTATTTAATCAAGCACTAGACGAAGAACCCTGGTTTGGATTGGAACAAGAATATTTTATTATCGATACAAAAACTAACAAACCATTAGGGTTTCCATTAGATGATGGTGATGCGAAACAAGGACAATATTATTGTAGTGTGGGGTCGAATAATGCATATGGGCGAAAAATTGCGGAGGAACATTTACTTTCTTGCATACAGGCGGATATAAAAATTTCGGGGATAAATGCCGAAGTAGCCCCAGGACAATGGGAATTTCAGATTGGTCCATGTGTAGGTGTGAGTCAGGGTGATCATTTGTGGATGGCTCGTTTTTTACTTCATAAAATCGCCGAAAAATATAACGTGCTGATCGATTTTCATCCCAAACCTTTGGACGGAGATTGGAATGGTTCAGGGTGTCATGCGAATTATAGCACCAAAAATATGCGCCTTGGAACTAGCGACAAAACGGGTTTGGAATATATTGATAATGCGATTCGTAAATTAGAATCGAACCATCTTGAACATATGGAAGTGTATGGTAACGATAATCATCTTCGCATGTCAGGTGAACATGAAACATCGTCTTATCACGTATTTAGTGATGGTGTCGCTAACAGAGGTGCGTCAGTTAGACGTGGGCATGATACAATTAAGAACAAACGCGGTTATTTTGAAGATAGACGTCCATCATCAAATTGTGATCCATATTTGGTTACTGGTAAAATATTCGAAACCACTATTTTATCCTAATAATATTTTTATTTTATATGTATACGTTATATGGCAATAGATATGAATGATGTGATTAAAGGCATTTTTCTTCTTGTTCTAGCAGTTGCCGGTAATTTCGTCGCTGAGACACTCGGGTGCAAAACACAAAAACTATTAAGTGAAAATATGTATGCCAAACATTTGGTAATTCTTCTTATTTTATATTTTGCTATTGGATTTACAAACTCCGATGAACCTATGCACCCATTTGATACTTTAAAAATGGCTATGGGAATATACGTGCTCTTTGTATTATTCACAAAAATGGACCTTCGTTTTACATTAATTGTATTTACAATGCTTGCTTTTACTTATATCAATTCTACATTTATTAAGTATTATCAAGAAGTGACTCCCGATGAAACAGAAACAATTGATCTACTTAAGAAAATTCAAAAAATGATGTATGTTTCCATGACAGGACTCATTTTAGTTGGATTTGCATTGTATTATCGCAAACAATACAACGAATATTATAAAACATGGTCCGTCAACAAATTCATTTTCGGTGTAAATAAATGTAAATCTATGTTATAAAACACGATATATTCATTCCATAACTCCAAGTTGTTTCGATTATTTTAAAATCTTTATATAGATTTTTAATATAATCGCCATTGTTTCCATGTAACTATATTTAACTATTTTTAGTTAAAACATTATTCGTTATTTGCATCGATCAGAAAATAATTTCAAAATAATATAACAATATACTATATACATGAGTGATTCAAGTTATACAAAATGGCATATTTCTATCTTCTCTGCGTTCATATTTATATTAGTGATACATCCATATACTTATAAATTCACACAACAAATGTTAGGCGGATTTTTAGGTAAACTATCTAATGACAATGGTTGCCCAACAACTCGTGGGTTAGCTCTTCATACAATTGTGTATATCTTATTGGTTCGTGGTTCCATGGATTTGAAGTTATTTTCAAAATAATAGGTACTTGATACTTGATACTATCTGTAGTAGTCGTATTACTTATGGCATATGATATAAAAGGTATTTATGATTACTAGTATGGATCAAGATCACTTTGAATTGAAATATACGAAAAACGTAGAATGTTTATATGGAGTCAAAAGAAACGCAGATGCTGATGTATTATTAATGAATGATAATATTTTACCACATCAATATAATATTAATAACAGAGTCGATTTCACAGATATCGAAACTTTTTCAATCGACCCTGAAGGTTGTGAAGATGCGGATGACGCGTTTAGTATTTATTATAAAGAACAAAAATTATTTCTAGCTATTCATATTGCTGACCCAACAGAATTCATTAATATCGATTCGTCTATTTGGTCTGATATCGAAAAAACAATCATTACAAAATACCCATCTAATAGAAAGCCCATTCACATGATACCACAAGAAATAATGGAAAAATCAAGTTTAATGGATAATAAGTTCGGAGATATTAAAAAGGCAATTACAATATTGACAGAGATTGATGTTCAAACACATTTACCCACCGGTAAAGTTCAAATGTTATTTTCTAATGTTAAACTTAAAAAGGAGAATTCATTAAATTATCTAGGTGCGTCAACAAGTATCGATACTAATAAATGTTTGGAATTTGGTTTGAAAATAAGTGAGGCACTTCAATTGAAACGATCGTATTCCACAATAGGAACGAAATTAAATGGTGTTACTGCTTCTATCATTGCGTATAATAATAAAATCCCATATCTATATCAAAACACACCTAGTGAAATGAAAATGAAACATATGATTGCCGAATTTGCCATATTTGCGAATTCTTTCATTGGTGAATATTTGAAGATTCATTTTGATGGTATTGGCATATTTAGAACGTGTAATGCGAAGGATTTTATAAATGATGAAAATTATAAAAATTTAAGTGGTAATGAATTACTTCATGAAATTATTACAAATGGTATCCAAGCAGAATACATCAACGAGGTTGCATCTCATGATTTAGTCGGTAGCGCTGAATATACGCATTTTACGTCACCAATACGTCGCGCATCCGATTGTATTTGTCATTATTTGCTAAAATATATATATTTGAAAAATGCCAGCATAAATGAAACTATAAAATTACCATTTACTATTGATAAGTTAGCTGATTTGTCCGGAAAATGCGTTATACAATCTAAAAAAATTAAGAAGATCCAGTATACAGATAACAAATTCAGACTCATTCAAATTTTGCATTCCATGTTAAAAAAATCATCTACACCAATAAAGTTATCCTATTTTATTACAGGTTATAAATCGCGATTTTTGAATTTGATTATTAATAAAATTAACGACTTTAATGTATATATTTCATATACGCTAATGATAGATGATTATGATTATCATCATAATCCTAGTACAATATATGAAATCGATATCACTCGAGTGAAATGTCTTGGCAAATTCGACCAAGGAAGTATTCCTGAATTAGATTCTGTTTTTATAGTCAAGAGGTAAAAACATCATAATTATTAAATATATATCTTTTATATATACAATGGAACCAGTTGATTGTAAATTATACAAAAAAACAAAAAAACATATATATAATAAATATCCAAAGCATAGTGCATACCGAAGTGGTTTATTAGTACAAAAATATAAAAAGGATTTTACCAAAAAATATGGTAATAAAAAACAACCATACATTGGTAAACGAACCAGAAAACGTGGATTATCTAGATGGTTTTTAGAAAAATGGACAAATCAACGTGGTGAGATTGGATACAAGAATAAAAATGATGTATATAGACCCCAACGTAAAATAACCAATAAAACACCCACTACATTTAAAGAATTAACTAAAACACAAATAAACAACGCAAGAACAGAAAAATATAAAAGGGGACGTGTATCACGATTTAAAAAGACTATCAAAAATAGAAAGACTAGCAAAAATAGAAGGAATAGCAAAAATAGAAGGAATAGCAAAAATAGAAAGACTAGCAAAAATAGAAGGAATAGCAAAAATAGAAAGACTAGCAAAAATAGAAAGACTAGCAAAAATAGCAAAATATTATTTAAAGAATATCCTGATTTTAAACCCAATTTAACTCCAAGAGAAATATTTGAAATGGGAAGTTTTGGAGGAACGTATTGGCGACCGATCTATTCTAGTGTAATGAAAAAAAAATTTAAAAATGTTCATAAAAAATATCCGAAATCATGGTGGAAAAATATACCAGAAGAACATTTATCATCATCGGAATATGATAATTCTATCAATAAATATAATGTAAAGGTGGGTACTACCTTGAAATTTTGGGAAGATAAGAAATGGATAAACAAAAACCATCCTTATGGATGGGTTCATTGGTATTGTGATTTTTTTATGGGAAAACGTTCCAACGATGACGAACGACAAATATCTAGATGGAAAAAATTAGCAGGAAATAAAGGACGATTTATGAGATTTTTAGTAACTCAAATACAAAAACGCAATGGTACATGGAATGATGAAACTATTAGTCCTAAAATAAGACAGGTATTGCAGCACTGGGGATACAAATTAACAAAAAAAGATTTCGATTATGAAATTAATAGACGAAAATAAACGAAAATAGCTAAAAAATAATATAATAAGTTGTTATTATATTATGAAATCAAATGTTATTATCAACTTAATAATTACTACAATATTATTCATATCAATAGATAGTATTTATTTGAAATTAATATCTCCCTTATTTAATTCTTTAATATATAGTATTCAAGGCAAATCTATAAAACTACGTTTAGATGGAATAATTGTAGCGTATTTATGTATAATTGCCGTATTTAATTATTTCATTTTATATAAAGAAGGCACTATATTAGATGCCTTTATATTAGGATTTTTAACATATGGAATATACGAAGGAACAAATAGAGCAATTTTTACAAATTGGACTGCTGATGTAATGATAATTGATACGATATGGGGTGGTGTATTATTTTCAATAGTTTTTGTATTGTATAATCTTATACAACGAAAAATCTTTTAGAAAAATATGGTATTACGTTATTTAAAATTGATTTATTTTTTGATACCGATGGGCATTACATATACTAACACAATGCAAGTTCCTACAACATTACGTATCGACGCGGTAAAGACATGTCAGCGTCTAGGTGAGTGTGTTTTACGCACTGACAATAAAACCAAACAGCTATGGAAAATGAAATGGCAGGAGGATATGAAGGAACAAATTTCAAGCGATTTTGGGCGCATTTATTTGATCGTCAAAAGAAATGGCGATGAAAATGAAATCCTCAAGATAGGTAAGTCCGAGTGTAAAGGTGGGATGAAAACGACATTTTCATTTTACCAAGGAGGTCTAGGTGGTAGTCCTTCTATTCGAACATTTGGTATTCACCATCTTATTTACAATGAACTTTTACAAAACAATCAGATCGAAATCTATGGCATTTGGAGCAAGCCTGTCAAGGTCATGGTGCCAGGACTTTATGACGAAACGGAAGAGTTTGTTTGTCCTTCGATTCATTCCATGGAAAACAAATGCCGTACCGAATATAAGACAATTTATGGGACATATCCTCCCTGGAATTTTCAAGAGAATGCCACCCCGTGGCCAGTAACTATTCTCGATAAATATAAGATACAAGTACAAAATCGTGGTGCCGCCCCTCCACCGGTCCCGGCACCTGTCCCATCTCCAAATGAATCGGAACCTGTCGCAGAACAAATTATGTCTATACACACTTCTACTTATTGTTAAAAAATAACTACGTTTCATCACTATCCAATATCACATGTTTTGTCACGTTTTTTATTATTTTATTTATTTTTTTATCGTTCACAACAATAGTTTGGTTTAACATATCCATATACATTTTGTTGAGAGGACTATCCATATTTTCACATTCAGGATTTGCGATTACCCATTCTGCCAATTTTCGCACATTGTTCTGTTTAATATGAAGAATAGCCTCCTTTATTTTATCCTTGTCATCATCTTTACCCCATATCTCATTGTCTTTCACATACAATGTTTCCTTTTTCGAATTGGTACAATGAATCGGTCTCTTTGTTATATCCAAATTTTGCATTGCCTTTACAATGATGTTAGACATTCCTTCGACGAAACCATGAGATCCTGTGAGCTCCAGGTCTTTCATTTCTATACGAAGAGACTTTACAAAATCCATGATATTCAACGCATCCTTACAATGTTCATTTAAATACAGATTAATATTAAAATTATTATTCATTGTATTGTTTGTTGTAGACGTGTTCATCATAGGCACAATCGAATTAATCTTATCTGCAAGCGTTTTGTTATGTAATTCTTGTTGTTCTATGAAAGTTGAATTCTGATTTATAATGGTTCGTTGTAGCTCTTTATTTTCCTTGATCAACTGAATAATAAGATTGTTGTTGTCGTTATTGTCAAATAAATCAATACTCTGAATATCGGCGACAATTTCATTTTGTTCAGATCCAGATATGTCAACCATTTTCGATGAAATCGAACTATGTAAATATGAAACATATTCGCATACTTTCTTATGTTTTGATAATGATGAATAATGTTTGTATTCTTTTCCACATTCACACACAATTAGGTCTGCTTTTTCTGCGACTTTTTGGTTAGTCTGAAATGTTAGTCGTTTGTGCTTTGCTGTTAAAAGATGTTTGTTATAATCATACTCCTTGCTTGATTTATAATCACATTTTTCACAGACAAAAAATCCCAAGACTTTTGAAGACTTTTTGTTAGCCATATAGACTAACAAGAAAGTCTTCTTAAATGTTAATATTTGCAATAAATATTAGATGTTCAAAATATTTATCGTCACAGCTTTTTTTAAACTAAAAGTCGTTTCAAACCATATATCTAGCATTTTCACTTTTACGTGTTTTTGAGGATGTAACTTTACCCTGAAAATCAAAAAAAATAAGAATAAAAAAAGGTTTTCGTGAAAAAGTTTCCGAAAAACGTCCAATGTGTGAAAATAGGATTTCCAATAATTGGACAAACCATATTTTACATTTTGTCAAATTATGTTGAAAACCTCCCAATGCTCTTTGGAGCGGACAACTACGTGTTCGATATATGTGTGAGCATTGTAGATCAGATTTAGATGAAGGTGAGATTTCTACTTTAAATTCATTTAAGATAATGATCGTAATATGAATTCCAATCATCAAATGATAAATGCGTGCCGTTATCATGTATATATGTATATTTTTCAAATCTATTCATTATTTCTTTAGTATGTAATCTGTTAACAACTCCATTTGGTTCGTCTGAACCTTGTTTATTTTCATTTTCATTATAATATGAAGTACCTTCAAAACCTATAAAATGTATTTTGTTTTTTGTAGCATCTATAAATATGCTGTCCGGGTCATGTCCAGCAACAATTAAAGTATCAAAATTTATTATTGTATCCTTTATTTTTTCATAATGTTCAGGTATGGCGGTATTCGTATAATAATGAACGGTTTGGTCTCCGTCTGAATATATTCTAATATTATCAAATTTATTTATTAATTTCATATTAATACTAGTCATATTTTTATCTAATTCTGGTATAAATTTTGGTCTTGAAAAACCATCTGTAAATTTTCCTGTCCACCCTCCATCTTCCCATTCTTGAGCCTGTATTGTTCCAAATTCACTGAAAGGTTGACCATCAATATAATAAAAATTTTTTATGTATTTTAACAATTGAATAGGGCGAATATCAACTCCTGCACCTATGTAAATCGCTGTCATTATGTTTATGTATGTCATTATGTTTATGTTGTATAAAAAAACAATATACACATTTTGTTTCGTTCTTATTATATCACTAATCATATATGCTCGTGCTTCCTTCATATTTACAAAAATTATAATTTAAACTTTGGTTTACATTCAATAATATCTATTACCAACCTATTATCCGTTCCAATTCGCTCCATTCCTCGTCTGTATCATACCCATCCGCATAATCATCGTGTATGCGATTATGTTCGTTTATTTCCATTATGCGTGTTTTTTCGCCACTGAGCACAATTTTTTCATATTCATCATCTTCATCATCTTCATCCAATAAATTGTAGTAGTTATTTTTATTTTCATATTTAGTTTCATTTCCATTTTCATTAGGTGTATGGTCTTTATGATAATTTAATGTAGTACTATCAGCATAATCATATTCATTATAATCATTATATTCATCATTATATTCATCGTTATATTCATCATTATATTCATCGTTATATTCATCGTTATATTCATCTTCTTCTTCATCCCAAGAATAGCTATGATATGTAATTTTTATTTGATTTTCGGATGATATATTACAATCTTCATATATGCCTTTGATAGCACTTGCTCTGTCTATATTTTTTAAAACCCAATTACTAATATTTCCGTCGAATTTTTTTGCACCAGCAAACATAAACCGCATAGATACTACATTTTTTACATCCCATCGACTTAAATCGCAGTTAAAATTTACTGCGTTATAAAACATTAATTGCAAGTCTTCAACATTACTTACATCCCATCCACTAATATCTTGATTGAATATAGATGGGTCCCATTTATATGCGTGAAACATTTGGCTCATATCTTGTACATTACTTACGTCCCATTTACTTATATCGTCGTTGAACCTATATTTTCTGTAGAATAATTGAGACATATCCTTTACTTGTGTTGTATTCCAATCACTTATATGTCCATATTTAATGATAGCTTCTTTTTTATTTTTATACCATAAATTAACAGCGTCTTTAATATCAATGTCCGTGCGTATTAATTTATTTTCGTTCCATTTTTTAATTGCTTCGTCTCCTAATTGCTGTTGGGCGTCGTGGAGTTCTTTTTTAAAATTGTTGTGTTTTTGTGTAAGCTGATTGTGAGCTTCTTGTGATTTTTTCCATTCATTATCCAAGTCTTTAAATGCAATATCTTTATCTAAGAGGGAAAACATCTTATATTGTGTGAGCGCTATATCGTAGGCATTTGTATTTGAAGTAGAATCTGTCATTATTGTGGTCATTATTATTGTTGTTATTTTGTTATATTAATAACAACAATATTTTATTTCAATTTTTTTTTATAGGTAACTTCATTTTTGGTCAGTATTCTATTTTTATATTACATCCCATGTTCAAACATATCTTCGATCAAACTATCAAGATCATGTTTAATAGTCCATCCTAATTTTTCTTGTGCCTTGGCTGGGTTACCTAGTAAAAATTCAACTTCACTTGGTCGGAAATATTTTGGATCTATTTCCACGACCACCTCACCATTTGCAATATTCGTTGCCTTTTCGTTCAATCCTTCGCCTTCCCAACTAAGTTCGATTCCCTTGTATCTGAAACACTGAATGATAAAATCCTTGACACTTGTGGTTTTGTTGGTTGCCAAAACATAATCGTCTGGGCTATCTTGCTGTAACATCAACCACATTCCCTCCACGTAATCTTTCGCGTGTCCCCAGTCACGTTTGCTATATATGTTTCCAAGTTTAATACTTTTCCAATTCCCCGAAACAATCGATTTGATACCATTCACAATTTTCATAGTGACAAAGTTTGCACCTCTACGAGGACTTTCGTGATTGAATAGAATGCCATTACATGCGAACATGCCGTATGATTCTCGATAGTTACGAACCAGGAAATGAGCATATACCTTTGCACATGCATATGGTGATTGTGGTCGGAATGGAGTGGTTTCGGTCTGAGGTTTTTCTATAACATCGCCAAACATTTCGCTGGTTCCCGCTTGATAAAAACGCGTTTTATTTCGAATCTCGGGAGGGAAAGCCCGAATTGCTTCTAGAACTTTCAATACACCAATTCCATCGACCATGGAAGTATACTCTGGGATTTCAAATGAAATCTGGACGTGACTTTGTGCCCCCAGGTTGTATATCTCAAATACTTCGAATTCACGATCGTGCGTAATTTCAAAGAAAAGTTGGTTTAATGACGACCCATCTGATAAGTCACCATAATGTAGATGAAGATACTTGCGAATAGGATCGAGACGATCACTTGAAAACATTAGCGACGTCCGCCTAACAATACCATGAACCTCATACCCCTTTGAAATAAGTAACTCACTCAAATACGACCCGTCTTGACCTGTAATACCGGTAACAAATGCGATTTTTACCATACTATCTAATTAAACGAATAAAGCTTTATGTTTATTTCTTTCTTCTATTATTTCTTCTTATTTTCCACCCAATTTTGAATTTTGTGATGTGTTAGTGGAAACACGTGCTATTCTGTCATATATTCGATCCCATTTTGGATTTTCACTTTTCAACCATTTTGAACTTCCTATGATATCAGAATACATATCTTCATATTTTTTTGTCATATTTTTATCATTTCTGACGGCATCCGTATATTTTTTGACATCATTTCTAACCAATGATGTATCGTGTGCTAATTCATGAAATATTCTTGAACTCATGTCTTCAGGTTTTACTGACTCAGGATCAAATCTGACATTTTTTTTTGTTCCTCCGCATTTATTTCTGTTGCGCGTTTTACGTTTCTTTCCGATACTCTTTCTGATACTCTTTCTGCGTGTTTTACGTTTTCTTTTAACGGATTTTCGTCTTTTACCAGCAGTTTTATTTCGTCCGAACCATTTTTTAAATCTATTTGTTTTCACAGGTTTTTCACGAACGATATCTGAAATCAAATCACTTATACTTCGTCTATTATTATCCTTGCTATGGGCATCAATTGTGGCAAAACGATCCTCTTTCTTATAGGCATCAATAGTATTACCCGATATATGTTGTCCTCTATTTTCGGGTGCAATTATTTCATATAATATTCGAACAATATCCATGTATTTATCTTTAACATAATCACTTTCTGTTGATTCCATATTAATTTTCACATTCTCTGTATATTCATGTTCAATATTCAATAACTTTAAATATTTAAATGCTGCCGCTCCCTGTATAAAATTTTTCCCAAACTTGTTTTTTTGGTAAGCAAGATCGGTTGTTACAATAATGAGAAATATGGTTTTCAATGTCTCAACGAGTCTGTTTTTAATTGTCTCATCTGTTGTCGATATAAACAATTTATAATCTTGTAATAGTAATTTTTCGATAATCATATCACTTGGTGCCTGACTAAATATCGTTTTTTTTAATTCATTTTGCATATCAACCGAAAATTTTGCAGTGATTAACGGACGCTTCATATCATCGTATAAATTGATAAAACTTCCGAAATCAATAATTTTCGCATCCATCGAACTCAATGTGTTGTTACCTGCCTGTCTTCCACTTAAATTTTGTTTGACTAAAATGTTTCCGTCATGTGCATCACAATGAACTACACCAAATTGTAAAAAAAGACGTGTCATCTGGGCAATTGTTGCCATACATGCGTGTTTACGTTCTTCTAAAATGTATTTACCTACTAGAACATTTTGTAACTGGACATACGATATAGCATTTTCCATGCTAATAAGAGATAATTTAAACCCATCTGTTTCTTTAGGGAATGCAGGATTCTCTGCTAGACGAGTTTTGATGTATGTAAAAACTTGTTTGGATTCGGCATTTTTGCAATGGTCAACCAATAAATCTAACAACGCAAATGACTGGTCTGTTTCAAAGTATGAAAAATCCGCAACACCTGGTACAATAGGCGAACCGGTATTTTTGATACTTTCTAAATAAATATGTTGTTGAATCGCAACTTCATTAATCACACTATTCATTACATCACTTTCTTTATGAATATGAAACCCGTCATATGGTAGATCGGGTTCTACTTGTCTTGGAACATCACTAACAAATGCGAATTTAAAGATGATAGACTCTACTTTTACATCTATCTTGCTTCTATCTGGATTTAATGTATAAAACAGACTTTTGTCAGCATCTATATTTAAAATAAATACAAATCCTTTTAGTGAATCCATATAGAATGGTTTTATTTCACGTGCGTTTTTTATCATTTCGTAAATAGCATGAAATGTAGATGGCATTTTTGTTGTTAATAATAATCCACCATTTTGTATGCGTGGCATGATTGGTATATATGTAATATTATGATATTATATTTGAATAATATACTTCTCAAATAAGAAGAGTATATTATACAGGTATTGGTTTCACATATGATGGCAAATTGGATTTAACAATTTTCACCATTCTCATCACAAGGTATGTTATGTTCAGTCCACGAAGCGGGAATGGCGAATGCACAGGATTTTTCAATACCTAATTGATTTTCTCCCATGGATAAACGCATAAATCCCATTTCGCCCCAGTAAGAGCCCCAAGAATTGCGTATAATCCAATATTGGTTATCCGTATTGGCATCAATGCCCCACCCGACAATACTGATTATATGGTTTATCATTTTTCTAGCATTCGGGACGTCTAGTATACCACCATGGTAATCATCAATTTCGTTGGCATTTATTCCACACGCAATGGGACCATTGTTGAAAATCTCATTTTTCATATTATCAACACCTTTAACTGAACCGAAACTTGCGATGGTTGCGTTGGGATAATAATGGATGGGTACACATTTTCCTCCGTGGCTGCTAAAGGTATCGCATGTTCGGCAAACATTAATTGGATCACATGTGAAGTCGGGTTTATTGGCACACGCGATTTCATTAGAATCACTGCTACATGCTTGATATACCATACAATCTTCGAATGGAATATTTCCGTATTCCTTAATCGATTTATATGCTGCCAAATGATCCCCACCCATACAAGATCCACCAAATTGACAATTGAGTAAGAATTGGATAGATAATTGTATATCAGGGAATTGTGCCTTGCGTATAATTTTGATTCTATCAGACAATGCAGAAATACTTCCATGTGCCCAACAAGATCCACAATAGGATGGTATATGCTGATTAAGATTTTTAGTTAGATAATTTACGCCATCTACATTACTCCATGAAAAAGCCTCGGGTAATGTATCGGACGAAGTTTGTTGTGTTTGAAAAAGATCCACATCTAATATGGGTACATATTCATTCATACGCGCAGAGATTCCTACTAGGCAGGTAGATATTAATAGGTTAATCAACATCATTTATATTATGTAATATTACAATTATCTGTTTAAACATATTTCCGTAACCATTTATCAATCGTTGTATCGACGCAAAAAAGACGATGTAAAAGAATACCAGCCGTAAAAGACATCACAAGTGTAAGTATAAATGATATTTTTAGGACGATTGATAAAATATATGCTAATAATATGGTTAATAATACGTCTACTATTGCGATATTAAATAGACGATATGCGTGTACACCTTTATTGGGTGCACCTAAAGCATTTTTATATTTGCAAAATGTCATTCTATATTATATATAACCCTAAAATATTTATTATGGGCATCATGACACATCATATTCGGTTTACAATAAAAATTGAAATTACATTATGTATTATATTTATTAATTATCTATCATCATGAAGCTAAAGATATATATTGAAAACCCGAATGTGAGAATGTTTTATATGAATACAATTGATAAACATAACAAGGAAACAAAAAGTCGTTTTCCAGACTCTGGTTTTGACCTATTTTGTCACGAACCCATTACCATTAGAGGTCACGGAACTTACAAAATCGATATAGGAATACAATGTGCCGCATATAATGGCGATGCTCCTTCACCATTCTATTTGTATCCAAGAAGCAGTATTTCAAAGACGCCATTACGTCTATCTAATAACGTAGGAATCATCGATTCAGGATATCGCGGGAAGTTGGGAGCATTTGTCGATAATATTTCAGATTGTTCATACAATGTAGAGCCTGGTACTCGCTTGTTCCAAATATGCGCACCGAATCTAGAACCAATCGAGGTTGAGTTAGTGAAATGTGAAGAGGATCTCGGCAAAACATTGCGTGGTTCAGGGGGATTTGGTTCGACGGGAATATAATTACTGGATACATACCTAAACTTTGAATAATTTAATTCGTATTTTTGTGCGAACTTAAATGTCCAAATGTGTATATCATGAGTAATCCTGTGAATGAAAGTCGTTTATGCGACAATAGTGAAGTTGAAATTTCGGAAGAAGAATTAAAATATTATAAAAGCATATGTGATAAGAATGCTATTAATGACTCTAATGTGAACATCTATTTAGACCGAATAGAAAACATTATAAAACAAATTAAAAACATTAGTCAGAAGGATATAGATAATAGTGATAATCCAGCCGAAATCGAATTTTATTTGGAATTAATTAAAAATAGCAATAATCCAGCCGAAATCGAATTTTATTTAGAATTTATTAAAAATAGTGTAAAGTCGGTAAAAAATACCATGAAAGACCCCAATTGAGTCCCGTTTTTTTATTCGGTGCACATATTTGGAACAAACGAGGTTGAGTTAGTGAAATGTGAAGAGGATCTCGGCAAAACATTGCGTGGTTCAGGGGGATTTGGTTCAACGGGTATATAATTACTGAATACATACATCGGCATTTTTGAAATATATACTGCATAATTCTTTTAAATGTTTTTCTTTCCTAATACGGGACAGAGTTACATTGAATTTTTGAGAAAGTAATATGAATTTTTTATTAAAAACAACGGATGTTACACCTCGTTCAAGAACGAGTGAACCTTTTTCGTACATATTTGATTTATCGTAATAATAAAACTCTTCACTACTCATAAAGAAGGCATCAATTGTTTTATCTTGTAAAAACTTACGTGTTAATAATGTATAACGATCAACTACATCAGACTCACCTGTAGAAATTTTCAAATTATATGTGTCTTCATACATACGAAGCAACTCCTCGTCATAACCATCAGCATATACAACAATATGTTTATTTAATAAATCATTAATTTTAGAAAATGGTTTATTTTTTATTGCGTCCGCTAAACGTTCACTTGTTACCAGCGATGTCAGATAAATACCAAATAGTGCCGATAAAAATATTATAAATCCACGAATGGTTAAATTAGATGTAGATGCTTTTGATACATTGTCGTTAAATTTAGTTGGATTTACACCTAGACCAGGTTCTCCAAGTAGTGCACTCCACACTCTCCACAATGATTCTTTGTATGTGATTTTGAAATTACTGGTTTTGAAATGTATAAATGAAATTAAAAACCCAATAAGTAAGATTACGACAAGAACTTCCAAGATAGTTATGATGATATTATAATAATATGCATAACTTATTTCACGTTTTTTTTCAAAGTAAAATGACACATGTTCAAGACTTGTCGGTTGACTATAAATTATCCTTTTGCTTCTTTCGTGAGATCTAGAAATATTCCCACATAATATGTCATATTTTCCTTTTGTTACGAGATCGATGAAATCATTGTACGTTTGGGTTCGTCCTTTAATCGAAATATATTGGTAATTTACATTTAGTTTATTTTCTTTAACAAATTCTTTAATTATTTCATATTCATAACCTGTATAATTGCCTAGTTTATCCTTATAAATATAGGGAGGGGATTCAATCATACCAATTACAATCTGTTTATTCTTAATAATTGGTTCATCATTTGTTTTATCATCGTTTGTTTTTTTATGAACCCTTTTCCTTTTATGCAATATATCATCGTCTTCTGAATACAATTCTGCGTACATATTATATTATATATATAAAAAAGGTTCTTTCATAGAGTCATTGCATTAATATTACTAAATATCTATGTAAACGTTTTCAAAAACGAGTATATCGTTTTATCAAAAATATAATATTTGTCCGTTCCGTGTATGCCGATTGCGTTATCTACATTTCCGATTGTTTCGATCGCAAAATTATTACATGTTTGGATAGTTGGTAATGAAAAAATATCCGGGTGTTTTCGCATTAATGTTGTAAATACAATATCTTCTGTTTTATTCAAATCATCTGGTTCTATCATATCGCATGCTTTAATCATTGCTCGTTTGGAACGATATGACAACCCCCCATTAATAATAAAGGTGTTCTCGTTTTGTAAATCACCACAAACTGCTCCAATATAATCGTATTTATAATGGTTATCAGTTGGTGAACGAAGAAACAATGTGTCCAATTGAAATATAATAATATGTTCCTCCTCTATTCTTTCCCAGAAAGATGTATTGGTAAGTAACATGTTATAGTCCTGAATATTTCGCATATAACAATCAATTCGTGTTTTTTTATAATCACCTTTTACATGTATATCCAAAAATTGTATGACATTCGGTGTTCCAAATACATGTAAATTGTATTCGGGACATTTATCAATTGCGTTTTTAATCACAAGAGGTAACCAAAATGATGTACGTGTTTCAATAATAACAAGGCATTTATTTTCATTTTTACGTGTTGGCCGAATGTCCTTATCTAAATATTGTACTAAAAAATGACCACATGTATGTTCCATAAACAATAATAATATATGAAATTATTGTTTATTATCTATTTTATGATATAACACAAAAAGAATGGTATTTAAGTTCGAGTTTTTTTAATGCACCATTACATTTACTTTTATTATCATTATCCTTATCATTATCCGCCATAAGTTGATTAATACTTTCAAATTGAGGATTGGTATTTTTAATACTATCCAATGAAATGTCATAAAGTCTATTGTCTGTCATAATATGGTTATTATCTAGTAAATTTTCACAAAGTACATCATTTGTATTTGTATTTTTTACATTTTCGGGTTCTGTTTTTTGACGTTTTTGTGCGCGTGTTTCTATCATTACTACTACGTGTGCGTTTATTTTTAAATGTTTTTGAATGTAACTTATATTTTAGTTGTTTTTTGAAATCCTTAAAATCTAAACGTGGGAGATTAATAAAATGTTTCTTAACTATACCATATTTATTTGTATATAATTCGTGAACTCCATCATAGCATATATTATCCTTATCGAAACCGAATATATCTAACACTTTTTTTAAATTTTTTTCACTTTCGCAATCAACTTCCATATAAGGGTCAATACCTGGCCAGTGATCAATGACTATCTCTTTTGCAAGCGGGTGTCTCCACTTTTCACGCCGTGTTTCGATATAAGACTTTTCTTTCAGTCCACAATTTAATAAAAATGAATAGGCTTGCTCGAATGTAGACGACAATACGATTTCATCCTCCTTAGGATATTTGGACGCCGATGTAAATATTTTACATGTAAGTGTAACGCGGTCTTTTCCTTCACTTCGTAAACGTATGAAGCCATTTTGACGTTTTCCGGGCAAAAAAAAAAGATATCTGCGGAATAATATACTATTGTGAATTTTCGTACCACCATTTGTTTGTATTATTCGACGCATTTTTGGTATGGGTATTTTGATAATCTTACATTCATATTCGTAAAGCATTGTATATTATAACAATAGACAAAGTTTTACTCAGCTTTATTCTTTAATTGTAAGTTTGGGCATAGGATCTTGTGTGTTAAACTCCTTTGGAACAATAATCTCGGCAATAACCGAAATGAACCGATCATTTAATTCATAACGTTGTCCAATAACACGAATATGAATAATATCGTTTTCGTTAATACTATTATAGTAGGCATTTTGGAAATGGTGATCCCTTGCAATGAAAATCACTAGAGGTGTTGGATCGTACTTGAGGACTTCGGCACGAATTCCTGCCTTGGTAATGTTTTTTGCTTGGCATTCGACAATCATTCCTTCGACAGGAAGGCAAGCAAACATTTCGATTGTACACGTGAACTGAATATGATCGTTGTTAATAACACCCGCAGAATAATTAATAATGGTTATCGACTCTGGTTTTACATATCCGTGACCCGAACAAAAACCTTCCATTCTGTAAGCGAGCTTCTTACGCAATGTTTCCTTAATTGATTTATTTACGAATTGTATATCGATCTCTACTTTTTCTGTCGTTACGACAGGAGTGAAAATATCGATGATTTTTAAGCGACGTTTATTAGACATCATTTCATTTGCTTGTATTTGTTCGTCTGGTTTACCAACATTCATAATTTCCATCTGTTACTATTATATCCATATAAAATCTTTAATTCAATTTTAAATATTAAAATTTGAGGCTCTTATGATTCTTTTTATTGAACATACTCTGTTCCAAATTTAAAAACCAAACCTTTTCTTCATCTCGTTTAAAATGTTTATATCGCATAAACATTTGTATAAATAAACACATTCTATTTGAATTATATGTAGTATAAAATAATTCTACAACATCGGTTGATGAAACGAGATATTTTATTAAATCTTTTCGAAAAATAGAGTTGAATGTTTTGCATACAGCACTCATATTTGTGAGTTTTTTGGCATCTTTAATTTTAAAATCAAACGATTTTTCCTTGGTATTTTTATTGACCTTTGTAAATATTAAACCTAGGTATTCTGACATTTCATCAGATTTGACATACCATTTTTCCACGATTAAAGGTTCGAATTCTTTATAGTAGATTAAATTACCTTCTTCCCATTTACCATCTTTAAAAACGTATCCATTATTTCCATTGCTGTCGGCAAACATTGTATACTTTAAACTACCTTTTGTAAAAATACGTTGTTCCAATATTTCTTTCATTTGTGAATCCAACGATAAAGGTTTTAAATCAGTATTATTCATAATTTGTAAAAATAAACGAACCTTGTTTTCGTAGTGAAGCGTATCATAAAAATACATTAAAAATATTTTATCTACTATCTGTTTTTCAATGTTAAATATATTTAATAGATTATCTTCGATAATTCCTATGTCTAAATCACCCATCATAATACTAAACATATCCCCGTACTGAAATTCATCCTCGTCGCTTTTACCCATGGAACCATTCGGTGATTCCTTTGCCATTTGATTTTTCACCTCTACACGGATTGTGTTTACCTTGAAATCAATAGGTTTTGTACGTTCATGCATTGTAATATTGGTGTTTTTTACTGAAGATGGTTGAAACAAAAACACATTGTTTATTTCGATTAAGTTACCTCGTTGCCCATATTTATCGTATAAAAAATCAATTGTATCTTCAGATGTCATGTCATCAATAGCTTTTAATAATTGTAATTTGGGATATTTTTTTATACTAATCAAATGATGGAAAAGGTCTTCACGTGTGTACATGTATTTCGCTGCAAATAAATTACGAATTCGTTGTTTTAAATTGTCTAAATTCGCCTCCAAAAATTTATCCGAATTGGTATCGTTATTTGGCTCGATTGTTTCTATAACATTTTTGTCATATTCAACGATATCATCATTTTTAACGGCACTACATTTATACGCACATGTTTTCATATAGTCGCAATTGGATGTATACGATTGATTATCTAGACTATATTCGATTGTTTCTCCATTTGCCAATAATAATGGAAATGTCTTTGGTATATCCAAATAGGAACGTCCAGGACTTTGTAAGATACAATCGATTGCGTTGTTTTTTAACACACGAGATACCTTACCAATTGTAATAGCCTTCCTTTCTGCCAAACGATAAACATATAAATCAGCACATTCCTTCTCGTCGTATGATGTGCCGTATAGATATATCATGACACTTCGATGTTTAAGTTCAAGTTGTTTATGACTACAATTACGTACAGCTCGACCAATAATTTGTTCAATGCGATTCATATTATACCATGGTTCCAATATATGTACAGCTCGTATATTTTTTAAATCGATGCCTTCTGATCCCGCTTTCGTAATTAATACTACTTTGATAACACTTCCGTCTTTATTGTCTTCGCTTGTTGACGCGTTAATTTCGGTAGCATTTGAACCTGAAAAAGTAGAATTAGATGTAATCATCGAGTATGTTGCCTGTTTCCCATTGATCATTAGTGGGGCGATATTATTCGTTCGTTTGTATGATTCAGATAAGAATGATTTATGAGTTCCATATCTAACAAATCCCATTTCTTCAAGCATTATCGCAATCGGAACTATACCTCCATAAATATATTGACTGAAAACAAGTGCTATTCCTTCATTTTTCATTATAGCCCGTCCTATATTGCTCATTTTCGCACTATACTTTGCAATAACATCTATTTGAAACATGGATCGTGTACCATTCAAGTATTCGCTGTTAAATTCATATGGTAGACTATCAATATTTGCAACTATACGTATTAGACCCTTTTTACCCAAAAATTCAGATGTATCATCGTCTACATTTTTATTCGGAAATACGATGTTTAGCGCTTCCAATGGTTCTTTGAGTGTATTATAACCAAAACTTGTTTCTTGTTGAGGTCGCGTATCTGTTTCGAGATTATCATCAACTTCCACAACCGATTCAACATCAACATCGGCATCAACATCAACATCAACATCAACATCAACATCGACATCTTTCTCTTCTTCCACAACCGATTCAACATCAACATCAACATCGGCATCTTTCTCTTCTTCTACCTTTTCTGCAATAATGGGTTTTGATAATTTTGCATGCACTATTTTGTCATATATCTCGCGTTGGTATCCTTCAATAGATAAAGCGAAAATGTCAATATGCTCAATAGGATTTAATATGAGAGCGTCGTTTAATTGATATTTGGGATACTCTGTTGTTCCTTTGAATGAATCATCAGGTGAAAATAGCTTTGGGAAGATACGAAACGGAAAACTGAATGGGTTTTCACCCTGTACGAATGATACAAGACCATTTATTTTACGCGCGAAATCGACTTTACCAATTTCTTTACCATCTTCGTCCGTTGTAAAATTGCCTGTCGAATCAAAAATTTCACTTTCAACCATAATATCCCGCTTTTCATTCTTAAGCAAAATATTAATGATCTGGATGATTTCGCGATAATTATCAAACATTGGTGTGGCGGAAAGAAGTAACAAACGTACATTATGTACTTCTTCTACCAATGTATTCAATGCTGCGGCAACCTTTTTAAGATTTTTGTCGTTTCCGGCACGGATGTTATGCGCTTCGTCAATAATAATAAGACGTCCCTCAAAAGTGTCTTCTAGCACATTTTTACGCTTTTTGCTCATAATTAATGTAGCGAATTTGGTATATCCAATAAATTCGTAATATTTATTAATCAATATGTTTATTTTTTCTATAATATATTCCTTCTCTAAATTGTCGGTTTGCAATATATTTATTTCGTTAAACAATGATTGTCCAACACAAGATGAAATATTCCATGCTCCATTTATTTGTTTCAACTTGCGTTCGTCGAATAATTGTAGACGGAAATTCTCCTGTACATTTGGTGAAGCAACAATTAAAATTTTCTTTCGAATATTCATCTGTTTCATATATATTCTCATCTCTTCTGCTACACCAATTGCGGAACATGTTTTACCGGTTCCTAATCCGTGATAAAGTAACAGGCTATTGTAGGGTGTTATTCTTGACATAAAGTTGCGTATAAACGTTTGATGAGGCGCCAACTGAAAATCCTGATTACATATTTCATCTGATATTTTTTCTAATTCGCTAATATTTTTTGAATGCTCTTGAGTGTCGTAAAATTCTTGTTTTGAACTTATTCGCATCATCATGTTTTCATCCACAAGTGTAGGAAATGTGAACATCGAATTAGTTGTGTTTTTTTGTGTACTGCTACTTGTTGTAGTAGGGATAGAATTTTCATCATTGTCGTCATTGCTATTTGTATAATAATCTCTTAATCTATCCTGCGATGTTTTCATATATATATTTTAATATATTATCTTATAATCCTGTAAACTTTTATGTATTTTATCAATCACATGTTTTTTTTCTAAATTGTATGGACGTATCACTTTAACACATTCGTCGTATGTTTTCCATTCCATTTTTGATACTTCAGATTTTTGATAATTACCCATGTTCATAATATTCTTTGGTAGAAAAGCCAAATAATATTTATGTTTATACGATTTTAAATTTGAACCAGTAAATACTTCTTCATATGGCATAACGTTTTCAAAAAGGCAAATGTTTTTTTTAGATAATCCTGTTTCTTCTTCAAATTCGCGAATTCCGCATTCAATATCCTTTTCCATAAAATTTCTGCGTCCTTTCGGAAACCCCCATTCCGACTCTTCCCATGATGTAGAACTTTGTTTAACCAATGATTCTAAAGTAATGCGTTTACCATCTAAATCAAATCCGCTTCGCAAATTTTCCCATTTTTGAATTACGGACTCTTCAATTTTTTTATTTTTAGCAATTGTTTCTATTTCTTTCTTAAAATCATCTTTTAGTATACGTTCCTTTTCATCTAAAGTTAGTTCATCTATAATTGTCTGCAGAGCAAATAAATTGCTAGTGTGAAATTTTCCACGGACAAAATCTACATATCCAAAACTATCCTTGCGTCGTATCATTAAATATTCTAAATTATTCTTACTTTTTTCATGGATTAAAATAATCCCGATGCTAGTTATAGGCATTTGACAATTTTGAAATAGATGCCCGTTATGACCACAATTATTACATACGCTTGTTATCTTCATTATGAGATATAGCTGTTATATTTTTATATGGCTTTCATATAATGAAATATAACCCAGACGTATGGGGACCTCATTATTGGTTCTTTTTATTAACTACTGCTTTATCTTATCCACATAGTCCAACCAACATAACAAAGAAAAAATATTATAATCTCATTCGAGATTTCCATTTATTTATCCCCGATACAAAAATAGGGAAAGAGTTCGATGAATTAATTACGCTGTATCCAGTATCTCCTTATTTGGATAATAGAAATTCGTTTGTTAGATGGGTTAATTTCATCCATAATCAAATCAATAAAAAACTAAAGAAGAATGAAATGTCGCTTAAAGATGCGTTGCATAAATACTACTCGCAATATATTCCAGATAAAGAACCTTTTATGTCGCGCGATAAAATAGTATTTTGTACGTTCATATCTCTTTTTATAGTAATTGTGATATATTTGTATCAAAAATAAAATGTGGTCAATTAGTAAGCATGAAAAATAAAACCTATGGTGGAAAGGCGATAGCAGCCGGTGGTTTTGGTTGTGTTTTTCGCCCCCCATTAAAATGTTCATCGCGTCAAAGTTCGCATGGCAGTTCAACTAGAAAACGATTGGTATCTAAACTTATGACATCAACAAATGCATCAGAGGAGTACAATGAACTCGTTCGTTTTCTACCTATTTTAGAACAAATACCTAAATATGAACATTATTTTCTGTTACCAGAAACATTGTGTGATCCAATAAAACTGACATCGTCTGATTTAGTAAATTTCGACTCCAAGTGTAAAAATTTGACTCGACGAAATATTACTAAGTCCAATATTAATACACAGCTGGATAAACTAAAAATGATACAACTTCGTGATGGAGGTTTAGATTTAGAAAAATTTATTTATGATGGAGTTCTTAATATGGATAAGGTAGAAATAATAAACGAGGAAATAATACGTTTATTAACAAAGGCTGTTAAACCAATGAATGATAATGGACTATTCCATATGGATTTAAAGGCGGCTAACATCATGATCAATGATAAAGATAAGGCAAAAATTATAGATTTTGGATTATCATGTGAGATAAAAGATAGAAAGGTCATCCCTGAATTTATTTGTTATCGCCCATTTCAGTATAATCTCCCCTTTATGAATATCATATTCAACGATGAGTGTATACTCGGTTATAAGAGGTTTTTAAAAAGATATCCGGTACCCACGAGGGATATGATATATGATTTTTTTTATGACGCATATAATAATGAAATCGAACCTCAAACGGGTTCAGGTCATCACGATTTCGCTGTTACAATATTAAAAAATTATTTGCTGCGTCTATCACCCAGTTATAAAAGAGATCCTGTATTCGAATATGTAGCCGATTCTCTCTATCATTTTACAACAAATGGAAAATTTAAATTAGATAAATTATTTAGTCACTTTTTAAACATAGCTGATACTTTTGGAATATTAACAAGTTACATCGATTTGGCTCATAATTCGGGAGTACGATGGGAATCTGCCGCTTTGCGTGACAATGTCACGAATGAGATACGATCCATGTTGCAAGATATATTGGTACCAAGTTCACACCAAGATATAGTGGTATCGGATGTCGTCTCGCGTATAAGGCGTATAAATAGTATTTTAGGTATAATAGAGAAAGGACGTAACAAATCTACCTCGATTGTTAGTAGCAACGTAAGTGAGTCATCTGGTGTGAAATACATGCCAAAAACTCCAAATAGTGCGCGATACAAGTCAAATCCTCCAACTAAGTTAGTGACTATCCATGTTTCCAATGCATCCTCAAAAAAAAGCGTCCGTAGAAGATCGCGATCTACAGGCAGAACAATCACCGAACGCAGATCATCACCTGCAAAAACACGACGCCGTAAAAGATGTCCTAATGGCACAAGACGAAATAAAAAGACTGGAAATTGTGAGACATATGTGAGATAATAATACAAACTATATATATGGGAAAGCTCGAGATAATAGTATTGGGTGTAACAGGGTTTTTAGCATTTAATACCTATTATGATAATTATTACTTAACAAAAATTAAAGGTTATAAAAAACATCTGGAAATAGGAATGTATGTATTTCTTGGATTTTCCTTTTATTTAATGTTAAAGAGAAATCCATACCAGTCTAAAGAATTACTTTCACAGGCATCGAATATGGTTAAATTTCTTCCAATTAATAAAGACGCATTAAGTATGGTTTCTCCGTTTCTAAACCTAACCGGTGGAGGTGGTAGTGGTGAAGATTCTCAATCAGCTCAAAGGATATTGCAATCTGGCGGCACAACACAAATACCGAGTATAAATGGTTCGCACCAAGTTGCTACAAAACGAAGTGTCAGTGAAACAAAGAAGAAGTGGGTAGCATCACAACAAGATTGGAAATGTAATCATTGCTCAAACCAACTTCCTGCGTGGTTTGAAGTGGATCATAAAGTGAGATTGGAATATGGTGGTTCAAATCATGTTGACAATTTAGAAGCATTGTGTCGCGATTGTCATGGTAAAAAAACGGCAATGGAGAAATTTTAAAATAATGCCTTTGTATATGAGTACAAATGCATTATCTTTTACGGAAAAAGTAGGTGCTTTTTTTACGACATACGCGAACCCTTTGAGGTATATTTATGTATTGGTTGTTTTTTTAACAACAATGTTCATTCTCGACGTTAATAAAACTGTTCCGTTTTTTGAAGAGTATCATCCTCAAGTATTCATGGGTACAATGGCGATAGCATCTGCTATATTCTTAGGTAGTTTATTATCACTTCATGAATTATCCAAACCAGTAACAGGAGAACCGATTTCCATATTAACACAAATGAATAGCTTTGGAAAGATGTTAGGTATATTTGTATTGTTTGCCGCAATGGTTTATGGGATATTATTCTTATGTATAGAAAATTACGAGTTTAGCTCTCATTTATTGTTGATTTTGATTATTTCAGGTGTTGTTATATCATCGTTGACATTTTATAAATATAAAGACAAAATTTTACCAGACGAGGATAGTAAAACAAATAAGGTTTTAAGATTAATCAAAAACATATTTATTTATATACCATGTTATTTATCGCATGTTGGCACAGCCATTGTGAAAGAATTAAAAACGGCACCTAAAGAAGCGTATATACTTTTATTTTTAGAAGGTATTGCTATTGTAACTTATGTATTTTACGGAGCAATCAAAAATTACATGTATAAAACCGCGGTTCGAAATGGTAAACAACTATTGCGTGAACCAATACGCCTGAACAAAACCGAGACGATTGGATCTTTTAACGAATTGCATAAAGTTTCTGATAAAAATGATACCTTCCAATATGATTATAGCATAAGTAGTTGGGTGTATTTGAATCCAGACAGCAGCACAAATGTATATTATCCCATTTTAAATTATGGTAGTAAACCAATGATCGAATACAATCAGTATGCACATAAATTACGTATTCAAATGTTGGATGGAAAGACAACACTGAAGACAATTTACTTGACTGATGATATCCCATTACAACGATGGAACCATATCGTTGTTAATTATTCTGGAAGTACAATTGATATTTTTATTAACAATGTATTGGTTGCTACAAAACCAAATATTGTACCCTACATGTATTATGATACAATTGTAACAGGTTCGAATGAAAATATGGGAGGAAGTATATGTAATGTAATATATTTCACGCAGACATTAAGCAAAAAATCAATTAATTACATGTATATGATGTATAATAGCTTAAATCCACCTATATTATAGAAAATATTCTTTGGTTATATTATATAAATGGACGCCAAAACAATTGTTATTGTAGTGATTGTTATTTTGCTTGTATTTTTTATTATTCAAGCATTAGCAACTGATTCAGGGTTTTCATCGTTATCTGATGCTTCTGTAAAACAGGTTATTAAGGGTTCAGATTTAGGTACGGGAGATATTCCCACAATGAATTTTACATATAGTATTTGGTTTTATGTTAAGGATTGGAATTATAAGTATGGACAACCTAAAATTATTTTTGGTCGTTTAGATAAGAATAATAAGCCAGCCCCATCTGTTGTATTAGACCCCATGCAAAATAATATCAAGGTTTCAATGTCTGTATACCCTGGAAATAATTCAGGTAGTGAAGTCATCCATAATTGTAATGTAGCAAATGTCCCTATTCAAAAATGGGTCAATCTTATGATTAGTGTCTTTAATAAGACAATGGATGTATACATGGATGGAAAACTGGTTCGCACATGTATGTTACCCGGTTTACCCAGATTAGACAATACAAGTGATTTAGCAATAACACCCGCTGGTGGATTTTCTGGTTTCACTTCTAAATTGCAATATTGGGAAGATTCGGCTGACCCTCAACGGGCATGGAATACATATAGATCAGGGTGGAGCGGTAATTGGTTGTCATCATTGTTTAGAAAATACGAGATTAAGGTAACTTTGATGGACAATGGCGTTGAAGAAAAAAGCATTACTATCTAAGCATTTTTCTAACCATATAATATAAACATGAATGCTATGTATGGAAATGATAACAATGCTATGGGTAGCACTAGTGAATTCTTTAAATCAAATAGTATGGTAATGAATTTCGCATTTCTTATTTTAGTGTTAGTTGTCTTTATTATATTGTTGCAATTAGGTATTGGATTTATTAAGTGGATCATGTCTCCACCTAGTTCTCCTCACCTTTTAGATGGAATGATTGATGCGAAACAAATGATGATTTTTGAACAAGACCCCAAAATGGATAAATCAAAGACCATAATGAGGTCATCTAATGAAAACGAAGGTGTTGAATTTACATGGTCTGTATGGATATTGGTTGATGATATGGAATATAATCGGGGTAAATTTAGACATATTTTTCATAAAGGCGAAGAGAAAGGAGCAGTGAGTGAGAATGGAAATACTAACACAGGTCTGAACCATCCCAATAATGCACCAGGCGTTTATTTGACACCTGTTAAAAATAACTTACTTGTGGTGATGAATACCTTTCATAATGTAACAGAACAAGTAGAAATAGATGAGATACCATTAAATAAATGGATTAATCTTATGATACGTTGCGAAAATAGAACTCTAGATGTCTATATAAATGGAACAATTGTAAAACGTCATATGTTAAGTGGTGTCCCTAAACAAAATTACGGAAATGTTTATACAGGTTTAAATGGCGGATTTTCAGGATATATTAGCAATCTTTGGTATTTTGATTATGGTTTAGGAACAACCGAAATAGATAAGATCATTAAAAAGGGTGCTGATACAACAATGAGTGGTAATAATAGATCATTGTCTTTATCACGCCCCAACTACTTATCATTTAAGTGGTTTTTAAGAAACAATTAGCTAATCTGAAAAAAAATAATATCCAACTATATTAAAATGAGCGCTCGTCAAGGTATTAATAGCAATCGTCTAACAAACAACATGTCGAAGAATTGCGGTGGTGTTAAAAAGGCCGGTGTTCCCAATTTGGCAAACTATCCTCGTATTGTACGAAGTGCCGTTGCACCCCGTGTTCCTACAAGTGTTCCAGAAGAATGCGATGTCATTAAATCACTACAGAAGATGTCGATTCGTTATAGCTATTAAATTTTGAATTTTATTATATGATACATATTATTTTATGTATCATATGATATTATATGACAACCATATGCCAACTTAATAGTGTGCCACCGAATCCCCCGCGAACATGGTTTCGTTTCACACAACAATTCAACCCACATAGTCTTTATACTGAACACGAGTTAGCTGAACGACGCAAATACGAGGTTTTACAGCATGGATCCAAACAACATAATAAAACGCAGAAGCAACATTTGGTTGAAATATTACGTGGTTCAAGTAAATGTAATAAACCTTCTTGGACAATACAAAAAGAGGGTGTACAAACAAATCCTAATGTTTTAGGTTTGCCAAGAATAGGCAATACGCTTATTTATAATAATAATAATTATAAACAAACTAAATGTACGAGTAGTAATCGATCCAATGTTCCTGGAAAAGAGATTTTATTATGTAAACGCAAGGTACCAGTTACCATGTTATATACACGTCGTACTTATTTGTAACCAACTTATTCTTTTGGTTGGGCGTAATCACCACCTGTTGATTCCTTGGTTTGAGAGTATTCCACTCGTTGGTTTTTGATAGTGTTGCGTGTTTCACACATGAGAGGACCATCACATACACCTGTCACATGCGTTGCTTGCCATTTGTAATTGGTCGCATCACTGGGTTGAACCATTACACTTACATATTCGCCCTGGATAAGATATTTATATTGTTCATTCTTAACACTAATTACACTATGATGAGCAAAAATATCTGTTGCTGCTAGTTCTCCATCAAGTAGTGTAATAAAACCATATCCGGACTTTGTGTTAAACCATTTAACAGAACCAAGACATCTTAGACCTTCGGAAGGAATCTGACTAGTGGAAGTATTTTTTTCGACTTCAGTAGAGGTACTCATTATAAATATACATAGTCACATTTCTTTATACGTTTTATCTAATATACAATTAAAGTAACCGTAATCAATGCCTGTATCATAGTAAAAAATTTAGCTATGTTTGATATAGGATATACATCTCCGTATCCTAAAAGACATCCGCTAGAAACAGCGAAATAAAGTCGATTGAAATATTTCTGCCATAAAGGTGGCTTAATTTTATCCAAAGTTAATTCTTCGTTGGTAACTTCCTTTTCCGCGTGTTTCGCAACCTTATCAATAGCCTTATTTTTTTTGTCTTCTTTTCCGTAAAATTGCATTGCTTCTTTAGATGTAAATGTTTCAATGTTTGCAAAGGAATTGATTGTACCTACTTGTTGCGAGTCTGTTATATTCGCGTTTGATTTTATGTGTTCTTGTTTACTTATCCGTGTTTCTATTTTTGCTTTAATTACCTCGTTTTTTATTAATTCATGTATCGTATTTAATCCACTAAAGTGTGTGTCGTCGAGTAGGAGATACAAAAATGAAAATAATATAATTATTGCCAATAACATATATATCTTATAATGGACATAATTCCTAATATTAAGGGATAATAATTTTTTTTGTATACCCATTCTTAATATTGAAGGAGAAAACATTTTTTTTTAACGTATGAAATATAATTTTTCACGTACAATTAAACAAATTATAATATGGATTAAAATTAATGAGTAGCAGAGCGAATTCTTCCGCAAGAAGTCGACGCGCAGGACCTAGTTCCAATATTCAAGATACACTTACTCCCAATCCTCAACCTTCTTCACAAAATCAGCAACATTCTACATCGAATCCTTATAATCCCAACACATTTAGTGAAAAGCAAGAACCTAAACTTTTATCTATTACACAGGCATTTATGCTTATTAATGGTAAGATCAGGTCATTGGAAAGTCAAGTTGAATCAATGAATAAGATTATTGATACTAGTTCACAAGTACCTGCTATACAAAATAATTACGAGGAAATGAGTGATGTTTCCGAGTTTAGACAATCTGCTATTGACGAAGATTTTTTTGATGTTGCTTCAAAACCATTAGCAGCAAAAAATAATGTGCAAACAAATACTAATACAGAGGTAACTATTGAACCTAGTGTAGTATTCAATGAAGATAAAGCGCTAGAAATTGTCACAGGCGTAACAAGTGAAACATTTAAACAATATGATAGCAAAATTAATGATCTAGTTACTGAAAACACAAACATAAACAATAAATATTCACAACTCAATGAACGAACTGATAGTATTAACACTCAATTAATAACCATTGAGGATCTTGTTAAAAATATCCAGGAACTAAACTCCAAATTGCCTGATTTCATGACATCCGTTAATAATCGTTTCGAAACATTGCATAAGGGTCACGGAACTAATGCTGAACTAGTGCGTAATACAATGATTAAGGTAGACAAAATGCTTACCACACACAACGAAAAAATTGAGGGTGTACGAAACAGCCTTCACAATCTATTCACTACACGTTTTGATTCATTTGAGAAACAAAATGATGAAAAAAAAGTTATTTTTGATATGAAACAAAATAATGTAGCCACAATAGAAAATTGTCTCGATACAGAGGAAGTCGAAGAAGAGGAAGAGGAAGAGGAAGAGGAAGAAGAAGAGGAAGTCGAAGAAGAAGAAGAGGAGTGTTAATAAAAGTAAAATTGATTTTATTCTCATATAGATAGTAATTAGTATCATAATAAAATGAATCTTGTCATCGAAGACGTAAAGAGGAGCGAATGTTTTCAAATAATATTTCAAAACATTCGGCAATTTAGCGATAAATTCTGTATTAATTTCCGAGAGAATGACGTGTATATTCAAGGAATGGATGACTCGCATGTAGCCATTTTCGAAGTGTCGCTTTGCAAGGACTGGTTCAGTGTTTATGAATGCCAAGAACCATTTACTATTGGGATTCATGGTGGTATTTTTAGTAAAATTTTGAATACCCGTGACCCAATACAGCATATTAGTATGAAAACATCCAGTGATACATTGGACAAATTAGATGTTTCATTTACTCATCCAACAGGTAGTTTTAATAAATTCTTTGAAATGCCACTCATCGACTACGAATCAGAAATGATGGTAATACCTCCTTGTGATTATAATGTTAGCATGGAAATCGAATCCAAGGAATGGAAGAAAATACTCGACCAACTTTCAAATTTTGGAGATAATGTCCAATTCAAATGTAAAGAAGATAGTGTACATTTAATTACTGGTTCAATTGAAGGTAACATGGATGTGAATATATTATCTGATAACATTGAAACTTACATTGTCGATGAGGGGTGTGACATTAGTACCCAATTTCAGCTGAGATATCTACAGGTAATGTCGAACTTTCAAAAATTAAACAAGAACCTAACCATTATGATGTCTCCTGATATCCCGTGCTGTTGTAATTTTAATTTGCATGGTGATAGTTATATTAAATTCTTCTTAGCACCACAAATAGAAGATTAGACACTTCACGCATTCATATTCATATTCATATATATATTATTAAGCAGAATACCATAAATTAACAATGATATATTATCTTACGTTAAATCTATATAAAATTAGTGTCGCTATTTTTTAGTATGAACCAACTATTATATATATGCGTCGTTTTTCTATTTGTCGCATTTGTCTATATACACGTATTATTCCATTTAAAGGTGAATAATTTACTGGATGTCCGCACAATTCAAATAACCGGCAAAGAAGATTTCGAGGAACAATGTGATAAACGATTACCATTCATTAGCTATTACAATAATTTAATTATGAATAATACATTTTCACCTAGTCATTTATTGAATAATTATAAATCGTTTCAATTAAATAGTGATGTGCCAGAAAAGATTGGTGATGTCTTTGGAAAGGATAATTTTTTAACGTCTAATAACGAGGCATTTTTAAGTGATAGTGATACATTAATGAAAATAAATACAGAAGATAATTTTTTGCGACCATCATTTACATGTTATAAAAATTATGATTTAACAATGGGTAAAAATACTACTACCAATTTTGTATCACCCTTATGTTTTCGTACGTTTCTTTATATATGTCATGGAAATGTCGAAATATATTTGTGTCCACCAAAGAGTATTAAATTTCTGAATTATACATACAATTATGAAACATTTGTGAATGAAAGTACAATGGATCCATTTGACGAAGCAACACAATCGAGTGATGCTTTTGATAGAATTAAACCATTACGTCTTACAATAAAACAAGGCGAATTGCTATTTATCCCATCCTCTTGGTATTATAGTTATAAAATTGTCGACACTTCTGCTATAATCACTATGCAGTACAGATCATTAATGAATCTTGTTGCTCTAACACCTAATTATATTAATTATATTTATAACAAGGTTGTCGTCGACAAGAATCGTTTTGATGGTATAAGTGAAACAATACCTGAAAATAGTTAATTTTGGGTAAAATTGAATTAAAAAAATAACAAAAACAATCATTATATTCTAGATTCAATATAATGATTCAATATAAGGTGATGTTTGATGACAGGAGTATGACGTCATGGAAAATTAATAATTATAGTACCATGGAATATGTTTCGCTGGTTGGTTTTTCACCGGTTCACCATAGACTATTCAACGGAGACATTTTTACATTTGCAGAAAATGATGTTTGTACTATCATACACTCTCCGGTTCGAGAAACTCAAGGAATGCCAGGAGTATTGGTGTTGGAAGGTGGTAAAATGTACGGCAAGGAAAAGAATAAATGCCTATACAAATGTTTACCTGATGATAAACGTATTCCCCCATTTACGATTCCTTATGAAATAAGGAGTTTGGGGTTTTCCAAAAAAGCTGTTAATAAATATGTAAATTTCAAGTTCATATCATGGAATTCCAACCATCCACTAGGCATGTTAACACAAACCATTGGTGATGTGGATATTATTGAGAACTTTTACGAATATCAATTGTATTGTAAAAGTTTGAACGCATCTATCCAAAATTTTACAAAAAGTACAGCACGTAATTTCAAGGCACTTACAAATGATCCTAGTAAAGTACTTGATTCTATCGTTGAGTCAAATCCTCAAATTGTCGACAGAACACATGAAAATATATTTACTATCGATGGCAAAGGAACACAGGATTTTGATGATGCTGTCAGTTTTACGTCGATCAATGAAACGAAATGTAAAGTGAGTATTTATATAACAAATGTCTGTGTATGGATCGATACATTGAATCTTTGGGAGTCGTTTGCAAATCGCATTTCTACTATTTATTTACCGGATAGGAAACGACCTATGTTACCGACCATTCTTTCAGATATACTTTGTAGTCTTCAACAAGGAGAACGTCGCATTGCGCTCGCAATGGATCTCATCGTCGAAAATGGAAAAATTATGGATATCGAATTCGTAAATTGTCTAATATCTGTACGCAAGAATTATATATACGAAGAGAAGGCTCTAGTTAACATGACAGATTACCAGAGTTTATTGTCTACGACCAGAAATATGATAAAAACACATAAATTTGTACGGGTCATCAAAAACAGCTATGATGTGATTGCCTATTTAATGATTTGTATGAATTATTATTGCGCTAAACATTTTTGCGATCATGATAATGGCATATATAGAAGCTCTTCATTTCATAATACCACCGCGCCAGTACCTTCTACATTACCTGATGATGTATATAATTTTATGAAAATATGGGGAGCGGCTGCAGGACAATATGTGGTTGGAAAAACACCGCATGAAATTCTAGAACTAGATACATACACACATATAACGTCTCCTATCCGTAGATTGGTTGATCTGATAAATTTGGCAAACATACAACGAAATTTAGGGATGTATGTTTTCAAGGGGGATATTGATCGGTTTTATACCTATTGGCTCGGTAAACTGGACTATATCAATACGACCATGCGTTCTATTCGGAAGGTACAAACTGAATGTTCGCTCTTGGAATTATGTACAAAGACACCGAATATGTCTGAAACCGAATATACAGGATATGTTTTTGATCGAATAGAACGAAATGACGGATTATATCAATACATGTCCTATTTACCCGAACTCAAAATGGTATCAAAAGTAAACTCAAGATTAAATAAAAACAACTTCGATTCTGTATTATTTCGCATTTACCTATTTCGTGATGAAGACAGACTGAAACAAAAAATTCGTGTCCATATGTTGGAATAATTATACTCCATGTTGTGTAATGAATACCTTCAGCTGTGCCTTTAATAGTATTTTAATTGGTGGGAAGTATTTACATAGATAAAGCATTGAATCTATTTGTTCGCGTGTTTGTAGGGAAATATAAATAGATTTCATGTTGATTTCGTCTTCGGTCCATTGTGAATATTCTTTCTGTGGTTCAATATAGGTAATCGTTCTTGCCTGAGTTAATAATTGTTCCAATGTTCTACCATTACTTCCAAATACCATTATTACAATAGTAGGTCATATTTTTTTATTCGATATTAACTCATCTAATTCGTTAAATATTGGGGGCTATGTTTTTTTGTATGCGTAATATATAATGAAAATCGCTAAAACTATTAAAAGTTTATGCACACCGGCGCTAATATATTTCTCTATTTCAATTGTAGCCCTTTTAATGATGGTTATACAAAATTATGGTAGTCATGATAGATATTGTTTAGGTAGCTTTAGTTGTCCTTCGAACAACATTTCATTAATATTTGTTGCTAAAGTTGTATATATTATTTTTTGGACATTCATTTTAAATTTGATATGTACCTCTGGATTTTCTAGCATCTCGTGGTTTCTCGTGCTATTCCCGTTTTTATTTATGTTTGTTGCCCTAGGTATAATGATTTTACAAGGTCAACACATTGAGTCTATGTGTGGAATAAAGAAACAAGAAGATCAGGTCGAATCTATGAGTGGAATGAGGAAACAAACGGAATCTATGGGTGGAATACGGAATCTAATGGATTAGGTTATATATCTATAATTTGTAGGCAGACTAATAAAAACGAATTGAATATTTAGAAATATAATCGCGGACTATTACATCTAATTGCGATTTTTCTAAAGAACGTATAAAACAATACACGTCGTATTTGCTACGTAGACCAGGTTTCGGTATTTTTTCAACGCGTGTCCATGATATCGATTTATTAGGAAAACAATTTGCACACATACGTTCAGGGAGTGAATTCCAGTCTTCTCTCAATGTATATGTTTTCATGAACATTTTTAGCATAATTGTCAGAGGTATGGTTTTTGTTTCAATAAATATATGTCTAACGTACTTTTTTAAATCGTGTGAAGAGAAATATATCAACCCACGTGATCGTTTAATTGTATCAATCGATTTTACACGAGCTATATTTGATATTTGTAGTGTATCGCTATTGAAAGGAGGAATGTAGCTTAAATATGACGATATATGTAACCACATAAAAAAATGGAGTCTTAACATATTATTATTACTACCTAATAATATGTAATTGATTTTATATCAAACTAATTAACTAAATATATAATGATTGATTTGTTGCAACATATTTCAACGTTTTGGAAGAAATTTCACTAAACAGATGTGATAAATGTACATCTCCCAATATATTACTTGCTGTCTCGAGTTCCAATGCAATGTGATTAATTTTAAGCAGCGCCTTGACAAATTCACCTAAGAATATACCCTTCTCTTCTTGAACACGGAATAATATCTGTTTGCATGTTTGTTCGTCCTCCGCGTCCACCCAATCCATAACATATTGAATAATATCAAATTGAAATTCTGTATTGTATATTTCGAGATAATTTGACGTATATGTCGAATCCATCGCAATAATGAAATCATTCAAACGTTTATTCTCCAAACTTGGTCTCATTTGTTTCAAATCACTATGAACCTTGATCGGTGTAAGAATACTTAGGATTCCAACCATCTCCACCAAACTAAATGTAGATATTTCATGACCCCAAAACAATTGTTCACCGAGTAAAAGACCGGGACCTTCCTTAATCAATGCACAGACCTCGCCTTTTAGTGTTATCATATAATCGCCATCCTCGCTTAAGCTAACACACTCATGTGTAATTAATGTATTCATATGATGCGACAATGTCCCTTCTATGAATTGTTTGCGTTGGTCAAGTAAAGTTACATATTGGGTATAATTTTTCATTTCCAATAAATACCCATCATATCGTATTAGATAAGATTTCCAATGTTTTCCATATTTCATCTCGATTTGCTCCATGTCTCGCATAGCAGCCTTTTTCTTTTTATTTTGTAGTCCATTCAAAGTATTCTGTATGTTCTTGTAACTCACCAAATCATCAATACACATACCGGTTTGAACCATTATATCATACCGCTTTTCAATACTTTCCTTCATTGTGATACCTATTTTATCTTCCGCCACAATTTGCTTTTCGATCTCCCCATGCAACATACTCTTACTAATATATTGCGTTATCTCGGAACTTGCGCCTTTGTGAATGTTTTGTAACAAATTTAACAAAAGAGTACAATGGATAGAGAATTTAGAAACCAATGTTTGCGGAATCCCAGATAACATATTTTTCATTTCTAGAGTAGTCGGCATCATATGTCTATACATATTTGCGCAATGAATCACATGACCGATTTTGTCCAAGCCTCGTCGCCCAGCCCGCCCAGCCATTTGTGTATATTCATGACTATACAAATAGCGACTACCTTCGGAAGTATATTTCGAAACGTTTGTGAAAATAACCGATTTAGTAGGCATATTAAGACCGACAGCAAAGGTCTCTGTTGCAAAGAGGAGTTTAATATATCCCTTGGCAAATAACAATTCAACCATCTCGCGCAATATGGGCATTATACCACTATGATGTATCGCAATTCCTTTCGAAATCAATCGTACCATATTCTTATATTCAGGTAACTCCAAATATTCGCGATAATTTGGCAACTTGCGAATGATATGCTCACATTCGCGTTCAATTACTTGAGGCACAGGGAACATATCATCAATAACAATCTCACCAACTCCTTCAGCATATTTTTCTACATTTTTTCTCGAGAATACAAAAGCAATGGCAGGCAACATCTCGTTTTGTTTACAATATTTAACGACTTGATTAAGAACAAAATTAGGACTGATGAACGTTTTGTGCTTTTCTATTTTATCAATCAATCTGCGCGTTTTTAAATAAGATTCTTCGCAATAATTTGTACTCGGACTTCGTAGAGGAAGAAGTTGATCCATTTGTTGCCGAACTTCTTCCTTTTCAGACTTACTAGTAATTTGTTTATATAGATGTTCGGGTGCAGTGACAAACAAATGATGATGTAGAGGAACAACGCGATGCTCGGTAGAAGCCAAATAGACCTCCTTTGTTTTTTTCTGACCCTCGCACCAAGAGGCGAATTTTTCTGGTTTATCAATTGTCGCGGAAAGCATTAACATTTGAATGTGATCTGGGAGCATCATAATTGTCTCTTCCCATACCTTACCCCGATCTTGGTCATTAATATAATGGATTTCGTCAAAAATGACACACCCCAAGTCATTAGCGATATCCATTTCAAACATTAACAATTTATTTTTTGTTTTTTCATCCTTATCCTGTAGATATAATGTATTCTGTAAAATTTCTGTTGTCATAATTAGAACATCTGCTTCAGGATTAAACTTAATATCACCGGTAAGAATACCAAAACTAATATCGGGAAATGCCTTACTGAACTCGTAATATTTTTGATTGGATAATGCCTTGATAGGACTTGTATAAATCACTTTTTTTCCCATTGATGTGAAATGTTTAATCGCAAACTCTGCTGGAAGTGTTTTACCTGAACCCGTATGCGCTGTTACCAAAACATGTTGTGATTCGACCAAACCATGTATAGCATACTTTTGGAAATCGCTCAAAGGGAAGGGAAAGTAATCGAAATATTCGGTATACTTTTCAATATTCTCCTGTTCATCATAAGGTTTATCGCAAATTCGAACCATTTTAACTTATATATAAATAGCAATTAGTTATTATATTCTTTTCAATTTTCATTTTTTTTATTTCTAATGTTACTTCATATGGACGACATTACCGGTGGGACAATAAAAAAAAATAGCTTTTTCGAACATGTATTTGATTTCAAAGACGATACTAAGAACGATTTATTAAATTTATCTCAATATTCGGTACTTTCCATCATTCCTGTGATTGGATTAAATAAACTAATGAAGCATTATATTCCGGATGCAGATGACACGAAAGGAAGTTTAGAAATAGTGATCGAATTGATTGCTCAAGTTTTAGTAATATTAATTGGACTTTTTTATATCCATCGCATTGTCACTTTCGTACCTACATATAGTAACGATAGTTACCCACCTTTTCAACTGATTAATATTGTTTTAGTAATATTATTCATCACTCTTAGTCTCCAGACAAAATTGGGTGAAAAGGGCAATATACTTTACGAACGTATGATGGGTTTAATAAACGGCGAGGAAAGTTTACGGGAGAAGGAACCAGTATTACAACAAAATCAAAATGTATCCCATGTATTACCACCTCCAACAATTGCGCGTGAACCAATGCAAAATCAACAAAGTTTAGGATCCACACCCATCCAAGGTGGACAAAATTTCGATCAAATGTACCAATCTAACCCTACACATATGGTGAATGCTAACGCACCCGGACAACAACAACAACAACAAATGGGACCTCCTCCGTTAATGGCTGCTAACGAAGCATTGGGAGGTGGAGGATTTGGATCAATGTTTTAAACATTTTACCATCAATAAAATATAGTTATTTATAATAGAAATGAATTTACAGAATAATAATAAAATTCCATCAACTAAGAAAATAAAACACACAAATAAGAGTGAAACATATATAACCGATCGTTTATATATTATATACACAGGAGTAATATTATTAGTGTTAGGTATAACGTATATTAATTATATATTATATAAGAAGTACGGCAAGAGTGAAGCCGATCTATTTATACAATTTCCATTTAAATTCTTAGCATCTTTATTCGTATTTTTTGCTATTGGAAAAATTGGATACGATACATTAAAGGCATCTGAAACTACGGAAGAAGAAATACAACAAGGATTATCACATTTTACACAAGAAATTGTTGTAGATAGATGGGAGGCAGATGCTATGAATTATCCGGTATTAAATACTTTATATAAGGAAATTTTTAGTATGGGTACTGGTAATTCTTTTTATACACGTGCAGAATGGAATGCTAAAGGGTTATCACACATCAAATATGTACCATACGACGGAAATGAAGAAAAATGGCATTACTCTGCTAAATTTATTCAAGAAATGGTAAATATTGTCAGAATGTTTAAACTAGAAGATAAATTTAAAATTAATAATAAGTTAGATTTAATTAAATCCAATCAAAATGCATTCGCAGGATGGATTACGTGCTTTAGAATGTATCTAAACAATCCAATTGTTCGAAATGTATGGGAGCAGTATAAATACCGACACGTCAATCCTAAATTCACTGCATGGGTGCATTATTTTGTTATTGACGTAGTTGAAAAGAATCCCGATTTTTTCTTACAACATCGTAATAAGTGGGATTCAGAATTGAAACAATGGTTAAAATGAAGGGAGGTGGAGGATTTGGATCAATGTTTTAATTATTTAGTGGGAATCATTTAAAAAATACATGTGGGTACTATATATAATGCAGATCTTTATTAAGACTCTCACTGGAAAGACTATTACTTTGGATGTAGAACCTTCCGATACTATTGACAATATTAAACAAAAAATTCAAGATAAGGAGGGTATCCCACCCGATCAGCAGCGGCTAATTTTTGCTGGTAAACAGCTTGAAGATGGTCGCACATTAGCAGACTATAACGTCCAAAAAGAGAGTACACTTCATTTGGTCCTCCGATTGAGGGGTGGTGATATTTAGGAGAAATACCAACAAATCATTAATAAAATAATATAAACATATATCAATATATATATTTATATAATGGAGTGTTCTAAATGTGAAGAAGAAAAAGAATTAATGCCTAGAAGAAAGGTGTGTAGAACTTGTTTTAATAAAGAAAAGGTTATACAACGACAAAATCGTATTCCAAATGAACGAGAAGAAGAATGTCGGAAATGTTTTCAAATAAAAACTATTCCCAAAGGTAAAACATGGTGTAAAGAATGTAAAAATGATTATGAAAAATTAAGAAAATCAAAATTTACTGAAACGAAAAAAGATGAAGAAAAACAAAAAAGTCAAGAATATTATAAAAAAATTAAAGAGAATGTTACTGAAATTGTTATTGATGATACTGAAACCAAAATATGTTCTGTTTGTAATGAAAATAAAACATTAGATAAATATTTTATTGCAAAATGTAAAGGAACAATACGGGCTGCGTGTAAAGAATGTTTATCCAAAGATAGAAAGGAACATTACCAAAATAATAAGCAGCAAACTATTAAACAAAATACTATTTATCAAGTAGCACGATGTAAAGTAGATCCTGAATTTAAAATTCTAAAAACATTACGAAGTCGTTTATATCATGCTTTAAAAAATCAAAAAGCAGATAAAAAATACAGAACAAAACAACTAACAGGTTGTGAATTACCATTTTTAAAAGGATATTTAGAAGCCAAATTTGTTGAAGGAATGACGTGGGAAAATCACGGAGAATGGCACATAGATCATATAAAACCATGTTGTAGTTTTGATTTAAAGGAAGAGGAGCAGCAAAAAAAATGTTTTCACTATACAAATTTACAGCCACTTTTTGCCGCCGATAATTTATCAAAAGGAGGCAAATATGAAGCAAGTATTGAGAATTAGAAAATATATACACACATATATAATAACAATATGAATGAATATTATTATTATGTTATTTTATGCCGATTTCCTAAAAGTTTTTCTTACTCCTGAATTTTTTGGATTTTTTGGATTTTTTGGATTTTTTGGATCTTTTGGATCTTTTGGATTTTCAGGTTCTTCTTTTACCGCCAAGTTTTCCATAAGGTCTGTTTATAGTACCTGGATTTAGATTGATATAAGTATCTAAAGCAGACGGACCTCGATGATATGCCATAGTTTTAAGTGATGATATATTGGGTCGTTTATAATTTGATAATTCTTTTATATTTTTGTATTTGTGCTCTTTTATTTTATTTTTCGTGACTATGTAGTCTTCTATCAAATAAGGAATACCATTTTGTTCTTCACCATATGGTGTCATATCTTCTGCCAGACGAAGTTCTTTGTTTGTATCAAGATCAAGTTCAATACTAATATCCGGGTGTTCTAATAATAATTCAACCATGTATATATTTCCAGAAATAATTGCGTGTCTAAGTGGTGTATCACCATCTTTATTCTTAGCATTCGCATTAGCTCCATTCTTTAAAGCATTTTCAACTTTGTCTGCATCATCAATTTCAATTGCATCAAAAAGATAGTTATCCTTTTATTCTTGATTTCCTCCCCTCTGTCTTTTCTTGGTTTTTCTATGATATTTACGTCGACCATATTTACAACGTTGTTTTCGCGAAACACCAATTGACCCTTTTCGTTTTCGTTTTACGGATTGTCCCTTCCTTTTACTTCCTGGACGACGTTTTCGTCTAGTTTTACCACCTTTACCCCACCATTTTGAACTTTTTTGCGCCAAAGCCAATTGTTGTGCACTTTTGGCAAAAGCATTCGCACCTTCTTTAAGTTGATCACTTTTATCACTTAGATCATTTAATTTATTTAAGTTATTACTCATTTTATCACGGGTGGTTTGAGGCATATCATGTAACAATGAACTTAATTTCGCGCGTTTATTTCCGCGTCCCTCTTTACTAGTAATATATTCGATAGCCTCTTTAAACATGTCTGTATCGCGACATTGTTTACTCACTTCACTTCCGCGTTTTCTTCGTGTTCCAGAACCATAAAACTTACTATAAAAACTCCAGTCCAATCTAAGATCACCTATTGTATCACATGAATCTATTGTTTGTCTAGTTAATAATGTTTTCCCAGTCTTTCCTGGTTCACATGTGGATATATTTTCATTTGGTGTTATACCTTGATGACCATCGCAGTGAGAGTTCTTAGTATACGTTAATTCATGCGAACATGGAAGGATTACAATCGACTTGTCCATCAATTGGTTATTAAAACCCTTCAAAAAATGTCCCATTGTTTCACTTGTGCGATTTAAATCGGAAGCAAATAGATAATCAATTTCTTTACCTCTTACTATATCTTTTAGATGTTTACCTGATGAAAGTGCCTGTGCACGCCCGTCTTCTGTTAACTTAGTGTTTTTATTACTGAATGCCTTACTCATTCCCTTGAGTACATTATGTTCAGCTTGTCCATGACGTATCAAATAAAATTCGAATGTGTTAATTGGGTTTATGTGTTCGAAATTTACTTTGATAAAGATAGGATGTAACTCTTCAATCTGATATTTACCCTGTTTCGCTTTTTCGTCAATTGTACCTGGTTTGACATAATACGTATATGTTGGTTTTTCTTCATCAATTGATCCATTATACACTAATTCTAATGATAAGCTGGTTGAAGTAATGATTAATTTAATAACACATCCATTCTGAAACCGATGTAGCCCTCCTCCGCCCCCCTTGCTTTCACTACCACTGGACGAAACTGATTCGACATCAGTAACACCCGAGTCATACGAATCTGACGAATTTGAACGCGAATTACTTTGATCATTATTATTTATAAGATAGTCATGTAAAAAACAACGCAATCTTGCCTGATGCGATACAATAATGGATCGATATGTTTTTGAACTCATAATATATTACAATATAATATAATTAATTCTAAATATCCGAAGGTGTATAATAATATAGTGACATTCATTGTGTGAATTCGTAAGCGATTTGTCTAGCATTTTTTGAGGTTAGTAGTAGATATTTACGTCATATAATTAAAATTTGAATACTTTAGCATAGTAAGCCCAAAAAAATATACCAACAAAACATTTGGAAAACAAATCAAGAATATTAAAAGAAATATTTTTAGTTACTTCATCGAAAAAATATACAACACCATATAATGCCCATAAAACAAAGAATGCACTATATAAAATCATATTATCAAAGTTATATTTACCTTGAATATATGTTTTATAAATATATCCGTATAAGCCAGCAAAGAAACCAAAACCAATGAAATTACCTAATAATTTAGACAATGTACCAATTTCACCGAGATATCCTGCACCAAGCATACCATAATTCATGGCAAGAATTTTTAAATAAGAAGTAAATGACATTGCGCCATTTTTACTATTATACAAAAGTGCCAATACAAGCACAAGCAACATAATAGGTGTAGTAATTGCCCAATCTGTATAACGTGTTTTATTAATAGCTTCATAATCGACTTCCTCATCATTTTCAATGGACGTAATGAATTTACCATAAAAGAAAGCAGCAACAACCGATATACATGTTTCTAAATTAAGAATATTACGAATCTTCATATCTTTAGTGCGAATTGCCTCAATAAAAGTAATAGTAGCAGTAGTCATTAAAAATGCGTATGTAATATAAAAACTATCATTAACAAGATTTTTGCTGGCAAATAATGAATTCATTTTTTGTCTTGAATCTTCCATTTATATAAAGTGATTATTTTATATAAATATTTATGTGATTTATAACTCCTTAAAAACTCATATTACAATATAATTATTCTTAAATATTCTTAAATATTACTTTTTGTATTCATGGTTGGATTTTTTTTCCATATATGTTTTTTAAACAATATAGCAACATTATTTCTCGGATGAAGTGTTTCAGCCTTAATATTATTCGCCCGAACAACACTATAAGTTGGCATTACAATATTATACATGAGTGTTTCATCATAAGGTACTAGTCGAATTGTCGAATCATTAATCATACATTCAGCCTTTACGTATTTTCCTCTTACAATAATCTTGTGTTTTCTACTCATGATTGTATCGCGATTTGGAACATTATCTCCTAGCGCATTTTTTTCAAATAATACCAATTCATCTTCATTATGAATAGTTTTTGTAATTCCTACAACATGTGATCCGTGTATAGTATGTTTTTTTGATTTGATAAGTTGAATTGGTACATCACCTTGATCAGTGCGTATCATTGTATTCGCTACGAAACAAATGACACTCGGTACAACATACGATATAGTAATATTTCCCAACCCAATATGTATACTCTGTTTAAATTCTACATCATTAGCTAATTCATAAGCATATGATGACCCTCCACCCCCACCAGCTGCATCACCTGGCGATATATCAGTGGATGCCGCACCCCCACCCCCTCCATAATACCCACCTCCACCACCTCCACCACTATCAAATCCAGCGAATCCAGTGATTCCACCCATCCCACCCGTTCCCAAAACACCTTTTTTTCCCCACGATACTTCGTCGTTGGATAAATTTGAACCACCTAAACCTCCACCATTTTGTGTACCGCCTTTACCACCCTTTTGGTTTCCAGTTTTAGCACCATCCGCACCCGGTTGTCCATTACCATTGCCACCACCTCCTCCTTGGGGATCACTTCCGCCACCACCACCACCACCAGCAACTAAAATACGATGCGCCAATCCATTTCCATTAATTCTAATATCAGTTGCACCTGCGCCACTACCTCCTGGATCTCCAAAACTTCCACTATCTCCTCCGCCATTATAACCACCCGGAATATTGGCATTGGCTTGTGTATTGGATTGCGAAACACCATCCGTTCCAGTGCCTCCAATATACAAGTATAATACGCTACCCGGTGTAACATTTAAGTTTGCGTTTACATTTCCACCCATACCACCTGCTCCACCAAAGCTACCCTTACCACCAGATGAACCATTTAATTCAACATGTATCGTATATATCTCATCTGGTATAATGTAGGTTTGTTCTGAACCAGTATAACTAAATATTTTCGATTTCGACATTATATACATTATAGTGATAAAAGATTTACATATAAAATAATGTTAACATATGATTATAATATAAGTAGTAATTATGGGTGATATAGATGTTTTACTGAACGCATTAGAAAACGATAACAATAATTTCATTCTTCAATATACAAGCGACGAATTAGAAGATATAAAACGTCATGTATTGAGTGAATTAGAACTTGATGATGATGATATGGAAATCATGATGAATAAATTAAACGATTATGTCTATATCGATGAAATGAAACAATTTGTACCGGGTGTTTATATAAGATGGATATCGTTAAAAAACCCTGATCACATTGCTCTCACACGCGGCGCATTAGTATGTGATATTAACATTTGTGAAAAAGGTACAAGTGTTGTATGCAAAAATAGAATAAATAAATATATGCAGGTAAGGTTGGATGAAGCGCATATGTTTCGCAAGCTAACACCACAAGAAAAGGTATTATTAAGTGCTATGAACTATTTGAAAAAATAGTCGGACTACATAAATATTCAAGGGTGTAAATAACCGATATAAAGATTTTACACTCCATATAATAATGTCATCCAATATCTCGGCAAGTGATTTAAAATGGACTGCTGAGGAGGTGGAAGAAATGGATGCGAATGCGTGGGCAGCAGTTGAAACATCTGATATAGTGAATGCGATCCATGCTGCGCGGGCGGTATGGTCGGTTGCTATCGAGACAGCTAATGCGGAGAAGGCAGATGCGGATGTGGCGAGGAGAAGGGAACTGGAAGGGGTACAAAACGGGAACCGAATTAGGCAGGCGGCGGTGAGATCGGAGGTGAAGACAGCATGGGCGGCTGATGTTGCAAGAAGGGAACTGGAAGGGATACAACATGGAAATCGACTCAGGCAGACATTAAAGAAGGTAAATGTGGTTGTGAAGGAGAAGGAAAAAACAGATGCGGATGTGATAGTATGATTTCCATGACTCTAAGAAACTCGACAATGGTTCAGCAATAGGAAAGATTCATAAATCTACGTTTCAAATGTAAAAAAGTGTAAGCATAATATATATACTATGAGTCAGTATACATATTATTTGAATGAAATTTTATCAAAAAATCCATTATTCACCGAAGAAGTAAAAGAAAAACCCAAAAAAAAGAATACACCTTCCCTATTTACGAGTAACTATACGAAAATTCTAATTAATATGAACAAATTTTCGCCAAATACATATACATTTCTCTATCAATCAAATAATAGACACGCGTATATCCATTTTGTTATTCGTAAATGTAAGTTATTTTAGAAATGCGCTAACAAACTCATCTTTGGTCATGACAGGAATTTTCAACTCTTTTGCCTTTTTAATCTTACTAGAATCGTCATCATGCGATTTAACAAGTAATACAAAGGTTGTTTTAGATACCGATGACGAATTCTTTACTTGATAACTATCCTTCAATAATGTAGTCAGTTCATCGTCACGAAATCCAGTCATAACTATATGTTTTTGAAACAATATATGGTTAATTTCATAATCTTTTTCTAATGAAGGTGTCGTGTCCAATTTGTATGTTAGTTTACAATTTTCCAAAAATGCCTTGAACTCATCTATACGTTCCACAAAATTAGTAGCCGTCTTTATTGCAAGTGACTTAACATGTGATAGTTTATCTATTTTAGCCTCCTTTGTATCTTGTGAAACCAAAATATCAGGATATGCTTGTAAAATAGTTTCGAATTTTCTCGTACCAAAACCATGCTCGAATTTATTTGAAGCGGTCATCAACACGGACAATTCAGCCTTTGCTAGTTGTTCGTGAATGCCTATTGATAGGTTTGTAGCAGTTTTTTCTTGAATACCATCGATTTTCATAAAATCCGATTTGGTCATTTCTATTATTTGACACGTTGTACGATATCCTCCTTTAATGAGTTTCCTAATTGTTCCTTGACTAAGTTGTTTTACCTTGATTGTTTGAAAAAAACTGGTCATAACTTTTTCTAGAACCTCGTCACTATCGTCCTTATTGTCCATGATAATATCTACATGTGTACTATTCCAATGATAAGGGATGTCGGGCATTTTCGCTTCCTCAGCTGGTTCGATTACTTCTTGAATATAAGGAATGACGTCTCCACTTCTGATTAGTTTTACCATTGCTCCCAAATTAAGTTTATTTTCTAACACGTATGAAGCGTTAAATGCCGTAGCATATTCTATTGTCACGCCACCCAACTCTACTGGTTCAATGCGTATGCGTGGTTTCAAATACCCATCCTTACTTGGTGCCCATAAGACATCGACAATCTTTACCTCTGCTACTTGATCAGACAATACCATCTTAAATGCAAATGCGAATTCGGGATTCTTTTCTTGGCGCGGGTAAAGTTTGTTATGACAAACAATGACTCCATCCATGATATAACCATACGATCCGCGCCAATCTACAAGATGTTTGGAAAGCATTTCATTTGATATGTTGTCTGTGTGTTCATGATGTACTACGTTTACGTCCAACGATTCAAGTAAATGAAACTGGTCAAGTGGTTTCAAAACTGGTTCAACAACTTCGTAAGCTACAAAATCAATGTTTTTCATCACCTCTGGATCGACCGATTTAGAATTCATTAATCCAGCTACAAAATTACGTGCGTTTTTGAATGTTGTTGAATAATGTTTAGCAAATAATTCTTTAGAAATAATAAACTCACCACGAATAGTAATGTTTTCTTTTTTGGGAAGACGTAAATAAGGGATCAAATAACTAATATCTTGACCTATGTGTCCATCACCACGTGTGTATAATTTTGACTCTCCATTTTCGGTAGAATATAATCCACTAACACCATCCAACTTCACAGACAATACATAATCATTTGGATATTTTTCAATAAATTTTGTAATAGCATTTGTTGTAGGTTTAATCTTATCCATAGAACCCATGAAATAAGGAAGGGTTACCTTATTTTTTACATTCTTCACAATTGGAGCACCTATTTTTTCTAACAATTCGTTTTTAGGATACTTTTTATCAAAAAACTCCTTTACTATATCATATTGATTGTCTGTCATTAATGGCTTCTCGTTATAATATTGTTCGTTTGCGTATTCTATCATTTTTACTATCATTGATTCATCAAGTTTATCTAGGTAATCAATACTCTTTTTCAAAAATTGTTGTATATGTAATTTGACATCACGCTTGGGTACAACCTTTCGTTTTATAGTCATTTTTTTTGGTTTTCCATTACTTACTGGAGATGCCTTTTTAATTGTTTTTGGACTCGATTTTTTAGCACTCTTCGATTTTGAACTCTTTGATTTGGCACTCTTTGATTTGGAACTCTTTGATTTGGAACTCTTTGATTTGGAACTCTTTGATTTGGAACTCTTTGATTTGGAACTCTTTGATTTGGAACTCTTTGATTTGGAACTCGATTTTTTGACGTCTGATACTTTTTGAACACTTGGTGATTTGGTAATACTTGTACTCGCAATGACAGATGTCCCGTCTTTACGTTGCTCGGGTGTCTTAAATACCAAACCCAAATATCGGAAAACATCCTCTTCATTTTCAAACGACTCTTCAATACGAGCCCCCTTTTTCTTATCAACCATTGTATATAATCCATGCTCATTCAATGTTAATCCCTTTTTCAATGCATGTTGACGCATAATAGTATTGAATGCCTTGGAACCAGTAAAATATATAATAGCAAACGCGTACTCAGTTGGAGGCGCATATAAAAAATCCAGACGGCGTGATAATTTTCCTTCTAATTGACCAATAGTTAGACTTTTTACCTTTCCCCTACTCAATTCTTCAATCACAATATTTGTTTTATTTAAAGCATCTAAAAATGTAGCAAATACCTTTTTATTGTTTTCTTTAGACGTAATGATTATATCTATATCACCAGAACTCGAAACACCTCGTCTGTAACTACCTACAATTTCAAAAGATACGTCGGTTTGTGATTCACCAAATGTATCTCGAAAAACATCGTCTATGCGCTTGTTATATTCTACAATTTCATCACGAGGAATACGATGTGTTAAATCATCATAATATTTCAATCCTTTTTGCTGTACATTATTCAACAACTCACTTTGTTGTTTAAGTTGTTCAATAGTAGTTATTCCTTTTTCAATTAATTCTTTAGCATTTTTAATACCTATACCATGGACTTGTGTTAATACATTGATTGGATTTTTACGTTCCCGTTCCAAATAAGCCAAACTACCCGTTTCTTCATACTCTTGCAATTTTTTTATTATCGCGTCACCAATACCAGGCATTCCCTCCAATTGTTTATAGCTTGTAATGTCATAAGTAATTCCTAATATTGTTTCTTCCGCCTTTTTGTATGCACGAGCCTTAAATGGTTCCCCTTGACCCATCAAAATAGTTTCTAACTCACTAAGTAATGTCGAAAATCCTTCATTTAAACGTTGTTCACCTTCACCGGATGATTTATCGTTTTTCATAGTTCTATTTGACGTTTTTTTTTTATGTCTTTTGCGTGAACTATTTTGTTGAGGGCTCATATATATATATTGGATTATTATTTACACCTATTCGCTATTCCTTTTGTTTTTACGTGTTTTTTGAAAGGCTGCTCGTTTTTTGATTTTATACGATTTCCCTTTAAAATTTTTTAATGAAGGATTTTTATTACATTTAAAACGAAATATATCTAAATTTTTTCGATGTATAACAGATGTTCTGCAAATCCCAACAGGTTCACGTGTATTATCTGATTTCTGTTTTCTTTTTACACGTTTAATACACCTACAAAGTTTCTCTGCTAAAATTTGTTCCGCTGCTTTTTTCACTCGCATTCTCGTTTTCGGCATGGGAATATCATAATAATCGAGCACTTTTAAATAGTCGTCGTGTGTCAATGTTTCCTCCATACATATATACAACATTTATTTTTTGAACACGAGTATTATTTTTTGCTCGAAGAATAATATATAGCTAATATAAGTACCATGAAAAAACATGTGGTTGTATTCGATATGGATGAGACTCTTGGTTATTTCCAAAACATGGGTATATTTTATTATACTCTCCAGAATTATATACAACACCAAATAACATTTGAGATTTTCTGTAAATTAATAGATTTATATCCCCAGATTCTCCGTCCAAAAATATTTTCTATTTTGAAATATTTAATTGAAGTTAGACGAACCACTAAATTGGAAATTATGATTTATACGAATAATCAAGGACCAAAGGAATGGGTTCAACTTATAAAAAATTATTTTGAATACAAACTGAATACTGAAATATTCACAAAAATTATTCGCGCATTTATGGTGAATGGTAAAGTGATTGAACCAAAACGCACATCCCATAATAAAACGTACAAGGATCTGTTACGTACTACACGTATTCCCAAAGAAGCAAAAATATGTATGATTGATGATGTCTATTATGATGGCATGGAAAATAATAATGTTTATTATTTGCATATTGACCCCTATGTATCGTCATTGCATTATACAACGATGGTTGATCGATTAATCGATTCCAAAATATTAGGGACATTGAACAAAAAACATTTACTTAAAAATATGACAAACGCATTCGCAGGAGTCAAATTCTACGAAAAGTCTGATAAAACACACGAAATCGATATTATTGTTGGGAAAACAATTCAAATTGGTCTTCAGGAATTTTTTCATGAAATGTAAACAACGATGTCAGTTTTGTTAATGATGTTGAGGATAAAATAAATAGAGCAGCGCTAAATATTATTTTCTGATCAAAAGGTGTGAATTTATGATGGCGCCATGGGTGGAAACGCCAAATTAAGATACATGATATATATAAATTAAATGTTGCTTGAAGCGTTTCTAAATATTCCGGTGCAAACGATGCGAGACCAATAAAACCTGTTATATAAATAAAATAAGTAGAATAAAGTATAATATAAAAAACTCTTTCCAATGATTTCATTATATTATACATACAAAATTAAAATCCCATTATTGGGATATTACTTCAAAGGTGTATAGAATCGTAAATTGTCAATGTTCTCGCACTAGAATCCTGGGCGTCGACATACTTTGGCATCCAGAAGTATTTAATAATACTTGAACGCCCTTCGTAGTTTTTTTCAAATAAATGTCGATAGTACATTTGTTCCTTTGTTACTGGTATGTTATGATCAACATACATGGTATATGTCATATCATCATCAATCGTTTCTACATGTTCCTGAATAATCTCATACCATGAACGCGTATGCTTACTTACACCATCACTAAATGCCTCCTTCGTACGCCACAACACTTCATCGGGCAATAAAGGTTTCCCATCAAACAACATTCTAGAAAACGCACTACGTAATAAATGTTTTTCACATTTATTAGTAAGCACGTGGTTTCGAATATCCGGATGAATAGACATGTAGTATTCTACGAAGCTTCGGTCAAGAAATGGCGTGCGTGCCTCGAGTCCATTTGAAGCAATCGATTTGTCAGAACGCAACACATCATAACAATGTAAATCAGTCAAAAGACGCTTGCATTCTTTATCGAATTCAATGGAATCTGGACATTGATGGAAATATAGATAACCACCCATTAGTTCGTCTGCGCCATCACCATTAAATATTACCTTTGCTAGACTATTCTTTGAAATGTAATTTGCTACTAAATAATTACCCACACTCGCGCGAATAGTTGTCGTATCATAACTTTCGATCTTATAAATAACATCGGGTATAGCATCAAGCATTTCCTGTTCACTTACAACAACTTCACAATGCTTTGTCCCCAAATGCTTTGCGACAATGCGCGCGTATTTCAAGTCATCTGATCCAGGTAATCCAATACTATACGTTTCGATTTTCTTACCTGATTGTTTTGTGACTTCACGTTGTACCAATGCACAAATTAGCGAACTATCCAACCCTCCAGATAATAAACATGCAATTGGACGTTCTGTTGTTTCCACGCGTTTTTTTACAGCAGATTTTAACAAACGCATTATATCACATTCTATTTTATCTACAGAATTAACATTCACTTCGGATAAATTGGTACTAGAAATCATATTATATGGTACATGCGCTACAACTGGTTTCCAAAATTCATCAACCATGGTATAAACCGAATAGGATCCAGGTTTAAAATGAATTATATCTACATTATCACCAGATGTACATGAGAGATTATGTAACATTTTCATCTCAGAGGCAAACCCTAATATTGGATGGAAATATGTATTGCTATTATGTGTTTTGGTCTGATACAATGGACGAACACCATATGGATCTCGCGCTACGCATAGTTTTGGATGCATTATATCACTATTATCAAATAGAACAAATGCGAATACACCATCCAACATACGAAGCGTTTGTTCGAGTCCGTATTTTATATATAAATGAATAATTACCTCGCAATCGGATTGTGTAACAGGTGTAATTCCCATTTGTTTGTATAGTTGCTTATAATTATAAATTTCACCATTGCAAATCAATTTAATATTATCGAAAACTAATGGTTGATTAGATGTTGTATTTAATCCATTAATTGCCAGGCGATGAAACCCAAAATAAAATGGGTTATTTGACGTGACAATATCTAACTTTTCAATAGATGAACATTCCGGACCACGGGGTCTCCCTTTCATAAACTCCGTTCGAATAGTCATTTCATCAATTGACGACATTAAGGCAAATATTCCGCACATAGTATTTAATCTCACATATTCTTTATTCACTTTTCGAAAATATATATTGTTAACGTATATATATATATACGAGATGGACGAAATTTCCGATTTTTTTAGTCCATTTGATGCCCAATATTGCAATTATTTTTACTATTTGATGATATTCTTCTTTGCTGTTTTCGCTGGGTCAATCGGGTTAGTCGCATTTAGGCTTTTCTCAAACAAATCGAAGGATAACGCACCTTTATATATGAGCATTCTTCATTCATTTGTGTTATATTTCCAATCCCGCATTCTTTATAGTATGTGTGTTTTTTCACTACCAATGTAAATTATACGCGAGCCATATAGTAATTTATTTTCTTTAGAATTAGTATATGAATAAAATTTATAGTATGAAAAATGGTGTGTGTATACGCAACGATGATCGAAATACAGAGATAAATAATCGTATTTTTGCACGAAATTTGACCGAAAAACCTCTTGAACCTGTTTATGACATCCGTGCCACACCCACTAAATATGTGAAAATGCCTGTTGTCAATATTCGCCGCGAAATGAATGAAACACAGGCAAATTATCCCATTTACAACGGAGACAAACAATTCTATCCAGGAAATAGTAAGGCGCCTTGGAGCGGTTTCGCAAACAATGTCGATTTAGAAACAAAATTACACAATACCACATTTGCTTTACAAAAGTGTGACCAACGCGAGTACATTCCGTCAACAACAAGTAATATGTATTCTTACCCTATGTCTGATTTACCAGCACCACTACAACATGGTCTTTTATTTCACGTACCAGAAATAAAAACTGATGTTAAGGAGTTTAATGATAATGATGTGTTCAATAATTCTACACGTTCACAGCGCAATATTTTCAAAGGTAAATAAATGTACCAAGTCAAATAGGTAGAATAAATGTACCAAATCAAATAAGGGGTATAAAAATATTTTCTGCCTAATAATTATGCCAAAAGAAACTTTTAAAAAATTGTCATGTAGTCCTTTAAGTGATAAAGATTTTGATTTCACTTGTTACGACAAAGACGACCTTGAAAAGTTGAAGGAAACATATAATAAACGTCATAGGGACGACCCTATAAAATCTGAAGACCCTAAAATTATTTGGGATACATTGAGAGATAAATACCACAATGTGTGTAATACAGAGTCGTGCTGGTTACGTCGAGAATTTATGCCCAGTCAATTAGGAAAACAATTAGTAGAATCATTCGCACCAGAACATCCCGAAAGTTGGAATAAAAACGATCACACTTGGTTATCATCTAGTGATATACAAAAAGTGATGAAGCAGTTCGAAAAACGTTATAAGTGCTTCGAATTTATTGGACCTTCACCCATTGATTTTTATAAAACAGACTCTTATGATGAAGGAAAACGCGTATGGCCAGAACTTTATGATTTCAACGTAGATAAAAATATAAGGAACAATAAATTTAAAATTGGGATTATATTCAACTTGGACGAACATACAAAAAGTGGATCTCATTGGGTAGCGTTATTTTTGAATCTTCGCAAGAAAAAATTATATTTTTTCGACAGCGTAAAGACATCTTCGACGAACAAAGAACCACCTGAAATTAAAAAATTAGTAAATTGTATTATAACACAGGGAGAAAAACTTAACATCAAGATTGACTATGAATTAAATGATAAAATAGTACATCAACGTAAAAATACGGAATGTGGAGTCTATTGCCTATTTTTTATTATCAATATGTTACAAGAAACATTAACATGGAATGATATTATGAGTAAACGCATTACAGATGACGATGTACATAAATATAGAAAAACATATTTCAATAGTAATGTTTGATTCAAATTAGGATAGGATAAGATTTTGTATAATTTCATAACAATTTATACAAAATATATTTACACCTTTTATTCTGCGCAGACGGGTTTACTATTACCGTACCCAAGTTTGGAACATTCTTTACCAGATTCATTCGTCCAAAAATACGTCTTATTACCAGCCCTATCCGACTCTCGTCGTTGTGTTGCTGGTGGTTTAACTCCTTTGAAATTGTCCTTTTCCCATAATCCTTCAAGGGTAATCTTGCCATTAGTTGATACCCATTTTCCTTGCCCATTTGCATGACATATTTTACCAGTTGTATTTTGTGTCATATTACCAGTATATGTTCCTGGCAAATCTACACCATTTGTACCATAGTCAAGCATTCCCATTTTTTTCGTAGGCAATGGCTTACCTTTTACTGCTGCACAAGGATCGGTTTTACTAAAGAGACCGCCACCCCTACGTGTGCGCGCGCGACGTCCATGGGAACGCTTGCGACGACCATTTGAACGTTTACTAGAACGCGCGCGACGACCATTTGAACGTGTACTAGAACAACGCTTAGTTTGTCTTTTTTTTGTGGATCTTCGCTTTGTTGAACGTCTTTTTCCACCAACAGATAAAGAAGCTGGCATTTTATATAGCGTTATATATTTATCTATTTTCGAATAGAAACGTCTAAATAAGATTTTGTATATTACAAATGTGGAACGAATATTGTAATTTAGGTAAGGAATGTATTCAAAAATTAAATGTGAAAATAGTTCACTATATCCTTCGTATAAAAGACAATATTAAACATTTAGAAACAGGTAATTGTATTTAGAGAGTAATATAATAAATTATTTTATAAGCAAATTGTATATGGGTGGTTATGAAGAATATAATAGCATGTTTGAAATGACAGGAGGAAATCCATATTTAACGAGTGGAGGCGGGTCAGACTCAGAATCAGGCTCCGATTCCGATTCCGATTCCGAATATGGTCAAGGTGGTGGAGGTGATGAGGAAATCCCTGTCGACATACTTACGGATATTGGAGGCGATGACAAATTGTTAAACTATTTCGTATTTTTATTAGATCCGATCAAGCGCGCCAAAATACGAAACGAAGACGAAGAAAAGTTTAAGGACATAAATATCCCATCGAGTCGTCTTCTCCGAGAAGGGGAGTTATTGAATGGGTTATTACCGACTGAGTTAACAACTGAACAATCCAACCTAATTTCAAATAATAAATCCATGATTTACAATAAGGCTAAACTCATTCCAAAGTTACGCCAACAATTCAAAGATGTATTAGACAAATTTAAGGAGAAAGGACTAACAAAAGATAAACTGGTAGAGCTTTACGATGCAGATAATGCTTATTTGACCAGCGGCGAATACGAGTCCACTTATAAATGTTCGGATGATACATCGGGTTCAGTTAAACCATTGTCCATCGATAATTTAAAGAATGGACGCTTTTTATGCGACGCAATGTATAATTACAACACAGATTCCGCACCTAGATCGAAAGGTTACAGATGTTGTGTCAAAAGCACTAGAGCGATAATTAAACGAGCTATCAATGTGTCTATGGCAACGACTCGAATGTGTGCATTGGCATTTGTTGCAAAAAAATCGGTCATTGAACAGGCAAACAAAAATATTATTTCCGCAAAATCGAGTAATAACTTTGGAACTTTCAATGATATACAGACCGCGCAACTTAACGAATTTTTGGGCATTGCTCTCAACAATGAGGCACGTACCGAAATTGTCACACTACTTACAAATAACGATGACAGAGCTAATTGTAATAACTTTGTAGGTCATACGCAATCCGGAGGTAGAAGTATCATGTTTGGCGGTAAAACAAAAGGTAGTAATATATCAAAATGTATATCGCTTGAAACGAAACTTCTCTTGAAAGGAGAATATGAGGTTGAATTAGATGAAATAAAAGCAAAAAAAATAAGTTATGACGAAATGAATCGTGAAATAGAAACATTAAATAGCGACTATAAAGATAAAATACAGCTTTTCTGTTCAAATTGTAATGTTGACAAGGAGGATATAAATAAATGCGAAAAGATTGTACTAAATAAAATAAAAAGTGACTCTGTTTTTGCGTCGAAAATTATTGTTAACAAAATTAGCAGGGGAAAAACACAATCTGGTGGAGGTCCGCCGGAGCTGAATGAAGCAAAAGACATGACCTTATATATTTCAAACCTCCAAACACTAAGTACAAATATAATCAAGACGTTTGATGATGTTATGAAATATTTTGATGACGGGCCCTTTCAGAATAATATTAATGAACCCTCCAGGAATGGGATAAATCTTAATCCTGACAGAGTGATTAAATTATTGATTACCTATCTCAATAGTAAAGGTAAGTATGGATTTAGACTCAAAAAGGTGGCTCCAGGCCAAATTGGATATACTGATGTAACGCTCCAGATCAATCCTGCCGATCTTGAAGATGAGGGAGGGTTTGAGTATATTCAGTTAAAAAACTATATAAAATATGCCATACAGAAAACAGGTGTGGAGAATAATCTACTTGAGAAACGTACTAGAATACAAAATTTCTTTAGTGATCTTTATAAGATCATAACAGACTTTAATAAGAACGAAAATCATAATATCATGCCGCAATTAATTAAATTCAAAAAAAAATGGGTACATAATAAGGATTTCGCTAAGGACATAAGAAACCTCAAGTATGGATGGTTAGCAACGAATTTGTTCCATTCAGGTATTCTAGATATACGAGTTTGGCACAAAGGGAATTCGAATAGCCAATTGCGGAAGTGGCATACGTATTACGAAATTGTTGAGGATTACCAAAGAAGGCCACAACTAGTCGATTTAATAGGACCTGATGCAGGGGAGGTCGAAAGTGAAATGGCGGAAAGGAATAAATCATTCGGATATTTTCAGAGAGATATGAGGGGTGAGACAGCTACCCTCAAAGCAGCGTCTGACGCAATTATTAATGAGGAATATAAAGATATCACCACTCTTCATACCGAGTTAGAGCGAGCTTATAAGACAGCAAATAATATTTTGGTCCCTATAAGAATGATATTGAACTCACTTGAACATATTAACAAGAAATTGAATGAAAAAAGTGACCAAATGCCATTTTCCAAGAATGGATTGACTCGTGTCATTAATTTATCTGTAGAACAAATTGACGAACTTCAGCAGAAGACTCACGCGGACACAACTATTTCTTGGGGGGCTCAGGCTATAAAAGGTGTTATTTCGGGAGCGGCGGAAGGGATTGGTTCATATATTTCTTGGGCTGCTGGTAAGGAACCGCCGGAAGGGACAAATAAAAAGGTTATCAATTCAAAAGAGTGGTTTAAACTACAACTAATGCGCACCATACTATTTAGGTACCATGTGAAGGTGCAAAGTAATACTGACGTAATAAATCTTACCACATTTAATAAAGTTATTCTTAAAAACAATGATAAAATAGAAGATTTTCTTTTGCGGAATAAAGATGATAGCGAGCAGGTTACTGACGATATAATTAGTCCATTGATTGATGACATTATCAGTGCGGATATAGCCAATCTGTTAACCGGGACACCTGTATTAAGAAACCCAAACGATCAATGGGCAAAGGAAAAGGCTATTGCCGCGAAAAAAGAATCCGACAGGCAACAGAGCAACGCTAAAAGTGGTATGAGCAACAAAGATGTTCTCGCAAAGGTAGATGCTGCGACAACTATTGCAGCAAATGGAGCAAATGGAGCAAATACCAACGGAGGAGCTGGAGGTGAAGATGAAGGTGAAGATGAAGGTGAAGATGAAGGTGAAGATGAAGGTGAAGATGAAGGTGAAGATGGAAAGGAAAATAGAATAAAAAAAACACTTATTAAACTACTTCGCGATCACGCAGAAATTCAAAATGCAACCACATATAGTGTTATTACTAACTATCGTGCCACAAAAGAGAAGCATAAAGCGATCGAGAAGAAATGGGAAGAGGAGATCAAGACTTCACTTATCGGGACGGAGTTCGCTCCAGCTGTGCCCTTTTTAAACACAATTTTCACTTCAAAATCCAACCCATATGTTTCCGTAATAGGCGAGTATATGGAATCTTTTAATAGCTGTTCAGACGCACACTTGCCAACTAAATTAGCAGAATTAAAATTTTACTATGATAATGATAGAGGTATAGATAGGTCAGCTATACCTAACGACTTACAGGTGCTTTTTACACATTACAAGGAAGATCGGGTCTTCGAAAAGGCATTAATAGCAACGACTGAAAAATCCAAAAGAGACACAATAAATCTGTATGGTGATGTCGGACAAGGCGCCTTACGAGCCAGGAACATGATTATGAACTTATTAAGTGACAAAAGCTTTCAACACACGCTTACAGGAAAGTTATCAGTGCAATTTAACGAGAAGTTAATAATACATGTGGGTTTGATGATGAAATTTAATCAAGGTACAATTGATCAAGCTAAACTCGATCTTATATTAAAAAAGGGAACACTTCAGAGTTATTATGAACGCGTCAAGGATATTGCTAATTTATGGTGGCAGGCAATGAAAGAAGGTATAAATTCTATGAACGACATGATTCAATCGATAATGCTATATTTAGCATCACATCCTACCGTAATGAAAGTTGTATTGAAAGGATTTAATGCATTACAACGAGACGTTTGTAACAGGTTCAGATTAAAAATGGGTAAATGGACGTCTGGCAAAGGTTTTGGAGAAATGGGTGGGTTAACTGGCAAAATTTCAAATGCGATAGGTCTTGGCAATCTTGGTGGGGTGGATGCCTCACACACATACGGAAAGGGAAACCTAGGCAAAACGGCACAGAGTGAGTTTCTAACCCAATATGAAGAACAATATGTTATCGCTAGCGCGTTTATCAAAAAACCCGCAATTATGGAGGAAATGGTGAAGGATCAGAAAAATTATGAAAGTATTGTAAAAATGTTCGGTTCCTCTTCAAATGATATCTTCAGCCGAACATCGTTCGATGATAAAGAAAAACAACTGAACATGGACGATGATGCTGCTGCCAAAGATGCTGCCAAAGATGCTACTACCAAAGAGGATGCTACCAAAGAGGATGCTACCAAAGAGGATGCTACCAAAGAGGATGCTACCAAAGAGGGCAAAACCTTTGAGGATATCAAAGAGGATGCTATCAAAGAGGGCAAATCCAAAGGGGATGAAATAAAGGCAGCGAGCGGGATGAACAAAATTAGACTATTTGTGGAAGCTTATGATACCATACGTCTTGCGAAAAAAGGACTTGACATTAACTCGATAGAATCAAATAGATATAACAAATATAAAAGGGATCAGTCGTCAGTGAGACTGACCATGCTTGCGATATTCGCGTCTTTATTTACAGGCAATCCTAAAATTTTAACTACTATCAAGGGAGTGCAGGCATATATCGAAAGTATTCCGTTGTTTGGAACATTTTTCGGAGCCATGATCACTGCGGCGGCCCTTTGTTCTGATGAGTTGATGGAAGAATTGACAGCAGTTACAACATTGGAAAAAGTAGGAGCAGAATGGATGGAAACATTTATGAATGGTGTTGAATGTTTAAAACCGATACAAATACAACAGAGCCTAACAATTGAACTAACCACGCGTTCTCATCAGCGTTTTCAGGCTGTATATCCACAAATGTTGAGTAAGGCAGATAGGTATAAATATATAAGTAAACATCCAGATCTGTATGGCGAAAGCAAGGAGTACACATGGATGTTAATTGACGATATATGCAAATACAGAGACGCTGCCCACAAAAAGAGCAAGGTGTTCGACGCCAAAGAAAAAGAAGAAAAAAAGAAGGAGAGATTAAAACTTTTAAAGGAATCGGAGGAGACAATTAAAGCAGCAAAAGCAAAATATGAAAGGAATGCTATCCGGCGCGAGGTGGAGTGGATGAAGAAAGAATATGCTGCTGAGGAGGATGCAGATGCGAGGAATGAGCTGCAAATGTACCTTTCAGAAATTAATAAAGAAGCCGAATTTAAAGACTGGTACCAGGAAAAAAAAGGACACAAGATGGAAGAGGAAGAATTAAACAATAGGCGCAGGGGCTTGGGTCTCTCAGGGTGGGACGAGTTTTGGAGTAAACAACCCAAATCGTCGAATCGCGAAAACTGGTTCAGAGACGGCATCAGTACCATTTTTAAGAACGCTTATCAGAACATTCACACAAAATCAGACACTTTTAAGAACGCTTATCAGAACGTTCGCGCAAAATCAGAAGAGACCTTGGGGGAGAAATTCGATAGTGAGAATCCAGAGTCCCAGCGCGTAGAATCAGAAGAGACCTTGGGGGAGAAATTCGATAGTGAGAATCCAGAGTCCCAGCGCGTAGAATCAGACGACGAAGAATCAGAACGCGTGTTGCTTCCAACACAGGACGATAACGACGCTGCGATATTATGGGCGGATTTGTTATCGAGTGTGGTGAGTAATGCGCAGGAAAGCTCCATGCCTAAGAAACTTTTATATACTACAATAGCGGGTATGGTGGGTGGTCCGGCAGGAGCAGCGGCGGCGGCGTCAGTGCTTTCAACTCGTCCCGCCGGAAATGAGGGCGGAAATGGTTTAGTGGGGGGTGATATAACAACTACAGCTAATAACGCTGCAAAGGGAATGGTTGACGAAATGAATTCGCTGCTTGGAGGTTTAACAATCATTGGATTCCCAATTGGTTACGATAGGGAAGGAAATGTATGCTTACAGGCACGAGATGTATCCGAAGCTGATGTTATTGGTTTCATTGCGTTGGATTTGATTCAATCCAAGAATGTACGTGCGGAAACAGGACAAGTGGGTGATGCGATGATACCAGATGTTGCCGTTGCTGACCATTCAGTGGATACAGAAATACTATATCAACAATATATACAGGGTAAGGCAGATGAATTAGTGGCGAAGTGGACGAAATTAAATAGCGAAAACAAGAAATATAAAGAGGTGTGGGTCCATACTGAGAAATGGAAGCAGGATTATAAATCCTCTGGGGTGGTGACAACATCAAGTGTGCAAGGGTTGCAAGATGAAAAGAAGTCGCAAGGATTCATAAATGAATTAGGTGAACAAGAGTACACCGTGCTTAATTCGGAGGGTAAACCGAAACTCAATATGCTGGGTAAAGAGACTCGCGCCAAACCTCAAGAGGGAGAGCTGTCTTGGATGGCTGGGGACAATCGATGCTCACGCCAAAATGTCCTTGTTGATTCTACCGAAGTCGCCAAAGAAAAAAAAGAGTTCATTTTTAAGTTCTGTAAAACATATACAACCAAGAGCGGCGAACAATCTGCCCTTCCACGTGAGACGAGCGCCGAAATGTTAGGAAGGGCCGTCAATCTGGTTGGAATGGGCACGAACACCGGCATACAGGCTGCTTATTTGGGTGGCCAATTGATAAAGTATTTTCATGAGGATACAGGGCAGTGGGTGATTGATGCACCACTAAAAGGAAATCAATGGTTGGCGACCCAAGCATCAGGAATATTTGAAAGCCTGGTGGACACACTTAATGGTGATACTACCGAATCTAAGCAAAAGGAAATTCAAAAATTGCTGGATGAGAACGGGGCTTCTACTCTAGCAACAGATACAACAGATGCAACAGAAGGTGCAACAAATGCGGATCAACCGGTAGAGTTGGGTGAAGACGGCTTCCCTAAAGATAAAGGACGTAGACGACGCACACCCAACAAAGTGGGACAGACACAGGAACCAGTCAATATGGCCTTCAACACCCAATTGCAGTCCCTACAACAGGGTACGGACCAAGACGCGACCAGTAGGACTACACACATCCCTGCTGGGACCCGCCAACATATCCAGATCCCGGCCGAAAACAAGCAAGATAAACCTGTTGATATGAATAAGGCCAACAACTACATAGAGCAGTCCCAAGGACGGGGTACGTTAGCAAACTCTGGTCAAGGAGGTAGAGGTAAATCGACATCCAAAAACATTACCCTCAAGAAGAGACGCGGTAAAAAGGTATCCAAAACGTGGAAACAAAAAAAGATTAAAAAAATAAGATGTATTAAAAACTAAACGCTATCATAATTATGAACAGCAATGAAAATAAACAGATGCTATGGGAACTTTTGCGCGATAATAAGGCATTCGATGGATTTTCAAACACTCAATATCAAAAGGTTATTCAAACATTCAATACAACTATGACAACCATAGGTGATGTAAAGAGTACAAATCCGTTAATAGAGCAGAACAAAATATTTATATCTGAAATGATGTCACGTCTTCAAACTATTAAATCCGAACCAGAAACAACGCCAAAAAATGACGCCCAACTTCTAACACGCGACGAGATTCAAACTCAAAAACGTAACGAATTTGAAAAAAATCTTGAACGACGACAACAAGAGTTTACAAAATATATGGATTTACATATACCAGACGATATTGATTTTAGTGATAAAAAAACAGAGGAACCTATCCAAAATGTAGACACACTTATACACGCAAAAATGAAAGAACGTTCTTACGATAGTATTTTAGTGAATGATGCAACGTCATACGATGTAAGCGGTGTGGTTATTGAAACAATCAAGGCAGAAACGAAGACAAAAAAGGCGATTATCAATAACACAGACGAAGATATGTTAGTAGGTGATATTACACCCAATGAATTAACGCTAGACTATAATACAATGAATGAAGAAAAACAAATGCCTGGACAAATGCCTGAACACACGTTGGAATCATTAAATAAACGCATTATTCAATTGGAAACGATGCAGAGGACAATTTTAGATGAATTGGCACGTAAGTAATATTACACTGACAGAAAAAAATGAGACAAATCAAGCGGGGGAGTTAGTGGATGTATATGTATGTGAATTGATGTTGGAACAATAGGATGGTCGGTAGCGTCGGTAAAAATATCTTCGGCAACTCCCGAACATACACCTGGTGTAATAAAATCCATGTCACATATGGAACGCCGCAAATATTATGAATAAAATTGAAAATTTTGATGTTATATTTACATAACATCAAAATGGAAGAATTATTAATGAAAGGATATCGATACACGTTTTACATTGGAAAAGAAAATTTACCTATACGTAGGCGAAAATTTACCGCCACATTTCAAGAAATCGAATATCATCCATTCAAAACATTGTTCGTTTACGATTATTTGGATAAAAATGGTTATGTACCCGGATCTCGTACGATTCCATTTGAATGGATTAATGAAATCGTATTAGAAAATAGCTGGATTAATGATTTCTTATCATATGATAAAGCACGCATTGAAACAATTCAAATGACATCGACGCAAAAATAAAAATTATATTGTAGAAACTACAACTATTGTAGTTACAATAACCAGACATATGATACAACACGAAGAGGAAGTACAATTACATTCCTCATCATTGTATGAAGACATATCTACGTTTGTATCTGGAAATAAACTCTCCCCTGTTTCACTTACCCTGAACCCATTATCTATTTCCTCCTGAGTTGCTGTTTTACTTATAAATTGCAATGCACTCTTGCGAATTTCCAATTGGGTGTAATTTTCTTCATTGACAGACGAGTCTGATGTATCTTCGAAATCCTCATCCTCTTCAATTATAATTTGAGAGGGTCTTTGTAATGGAGATATTTTATTCAGATTATGTATATTCCCCAACATATATAATAGGAATATTTTATTTACAACAAATCAATTTTAAATCATTGAATATTTAAGTTCAAAGTTGGATTTTTTTGTACAATGTCTTATACTTTGGTCCAAATGTCATCCACTAAACCATATTTTAGACAAGTGGCAGCATCCCACCACAAATCGTGTTTTAGAATTTCATTGAGTTCTTTCTTGGGTATTTTTGAGTGTTCTTTGTAAATGGTTCTAATTTGTTCCATAAGGCGTTTATTATTGGTAAAGTCGTCTTCCAATTCGCACATTTTGCCCCATGATCCGGCGGATAATTGATGAACCAACATATATGAATTAGGTCGCATGTAGCGTTGTTTTCCGACAACACTCATCAATGTTCCTGCGGACGCGGAAGCACCATCAATAATGGTAATTACATCCACCTGACAAGCCATGATAACATCAATCGCAGTAAACGCAGCAAAGACCGACCCACCAAAAGAACTAATATGTAAATAGATAGGAATTGGGTCAATGCATAAGGTATTCGCCAGAGCCAAATTGTCTTGTTCTACTTCTCTAATAAGCGTAGTAAGTTCGAATATGGAATTACGAGTGACTTCAGCATAAAAATAAATGTGGTTATTCACCTTTGTTATTTTTTGCCTATCTTTGTCAATAGCATTGGTTTTAACTTTTTTTTCATCTTCCTCCTCCTCATCTTCCTCTTCCTTCTTTCCTTTGGTCAAGAATACATCTCTTGCGCGATGTGAATAACGCGACGACATTATGTATATGGTTATTGTATAATCATTAAATCATTTTTCTAATCATTATATTGTCCCATTTCAAATATCCGAAAGTGTAACTACACATTGTAATCTACATATTCGACTCCGTCTTCAATAACAAGTTTGCCGACTAACATCACATCGATACGGGGATTCAATTTTGCCTGCATGAAACCATCTAAATCATATAACTCATCACTCGCCTTACCATTATCGTTATAACGCAACGCATAATCCACACCATTCACACGACGTTTCTTTGCCTTGAATCCTGTCTTTTTGGTGTTCATATCTTTTAAGTTCGCATCACGATCCTCATTTTCGATATTCGGACGATAAGAATAATATTTTGGGTCTGTTTCATTACCAAATGAATAACATTCTAGAACTTCACCCGATTTTGCTCGGTTATGAATTGCGCAATCCATCGCAGCCTCTTTTACTGATTTTAATAATTGTTTCGAAATACCTTCTTTCACCTTCATAATTTCATATAATGATTCATCACTCGAAATTGGGTCCTTATTGTGTTTATCGTATTTACTTGTATCGTTTATTTTTAATTCGGTTGACATTAAAGTATCTATTTGCTCTTTGGAAAATTTCATTAAATACATGAAAACCTTGATATTTTGTTCCTCATCAGGTAAATCAGAATGACTACAAATACGCCGGGCACGACCAATCACCTGATTCACGCGGACAGGATGCCAATATGGCTCCATGATATGTACATAACGCACATTCTTCAATGATATACCTTCTGCGCCTGACGCAGTAATCATGAAGATCTTTACCAGTTCCCCGCGTAGATTGTCCTCGTTTATTTCTCTTAGTTGTTCTTGTAATGTTGAAGAAAGTGCCTTTAAATTTCCATTGAAAATATTACGTATAACCTCCTTCTCCTCCCGGGTTTCAGTTCCCGTATAAAGAGAGAACATTTTACCCTTTACCAATTTATCAGCAGGTACATCCAAAATATATTCTTGGCTTGCATTCTTGCGGACGCGTAATTCATGAAATCCATTTGCTTCAAGTACAAGCTTAAATATACCAATTCCTTCTAATGTACGGAACTGACTATATATCAAGTGACTACCAATAAACGCATCATCGTCGATATTTTCAAACATCTTCAGCATTTTAGGGCTATATGTTTCCAAACCAGATGGCGCCAATACATTTTGTTCGTTCATTTTCAAAAAGTTAAGCGCATCCTTAATACGCTCATCATAATTAGAACCTGTACTTGAAGACGTCTTTTCTTGCTCGATAATTTCATCCTCTAATACGCGCCCATCTACATTTTCAGTGACAATGGCTGTATCCAACATATCTTCATTGTCATTATTTTCTATTGCTGCCTGTAATGTATCACCATCATTGGGCATTGGACGTCCAGGTGGGTTTGGAAATACGAAATTACAAAATGCTCGTGAAAAAATACGATATGTTGATGTTGAATCCTTGTAAAGTTCACCCTTCTTCGGCTTGGGTCCACGTTTCTTCTTCTCCACCTTTCGTTCCTGTAGACGCGCCTCCTCATATTTCTCGAATTGATAATTACTCATTTCGATATGTTCAATGTACGTATCTTTCATTTCATCGTAACTAGGCATTAAACCTTCTTGGGCACTTCTGAAATATGATGTTAAACCAAGTATGCGACGTTTCAATATGTCGGCGTTTTTTGTTTGACCACTCGTTTCATCTAAAAACATTTTCTGGAAGTTTTCTAAATCATCAGGTAATGCCTTTGTATATTGGACACGAATTTTGTGCGCATCTACATGAATCCCCTCGTCGTGCAACATTTTCAATATTTGCTCACTCAATTCCGCGTCTGTCATCATTGCTCCAGTTTCCTGCTTCGCAACACCCTTGTAGTTAGCACCATTATAATTATTTGTAAAATGAAAAGGATTTCGCGTATAAATGATTTGGCTATTAATAATTTCGATTGTATCCAAAATTTTATGCTGTTGAAACATTTTCTTTAATTTGGTTTCGTATGCACGTACATTTCCTTGATCAGCTGCCAATGGAATGACCCAACTTTTAATGTATCCACGCAAAATATTGAATAAAATCCCTATTTCATTTGGATAATTGATCATGGGTGTTCCAGTTAATAATACCACGCGAGCATTCTCTGCCGTCAACAATAATTTATACATCATAATAGACATGAAATTTGGGTCTTTCATGTTATCACGTTCTATTTTGTTCACAATAAGACTTACAAAATTATGCGCCTCATCGATAATAATCACCTTGTTGTCAAAAGGATTGATTGTATTATTTTGCGTAAATTCGTTCAGTTTACTTTTTCGCAAACCATTGTAATTAATAAACGTATATTTTTGATGGATCATATTGTCTAGTTGATCGTCTAATGTGATTTTTTCATCACTTGTCAATGTCTCGAAATTGGATGGTTTTTTTACATCCACGAACCATGCTCCACGTTTTTTTTGCACATATGACACTGGTAAACTCAATGCAGTAGACATCTTTTTCTCCATTTCAGAATCGCCTCGGGTTTCGACAAACTCCCAATATTGGTTCTTTCGATACATTGGATTACCACACTTTTTTAGCTCTTCGAAAAAATTTGTACGCAATGCCGCCGGAGTCATGATTATTACCTTTCGAACATTTATTGTACCTTCTGCCAATGCTATTGAGGGCAATTGTTGAAATGTTTCGGCGATTGCAATGGAACTACAGGTTTTACCAGATCCTAAACCATGATATATTAACAATCCGCGATAAGGGGAATATAAATTAATATATTCACGCACGATCTTTTGATGTGTTAACAATTTAAATTCCTCACTTTGTTCACTTTTGTCACAACTCAATTGTGATTTATCTTCTACTACGTCGCGTCTATATTCCTTAAACATCTTGCTTATAAAATTAACAAATACCTCGCGATTGTTTAAATAATAAGACGATTTCTTCAATACAACTAAATCTTCTTTTTTTGGCATCTTTTCAATAATATCTTCGTCCAACGAAACACTGAATACCGCATGTTTTGCCGGTTTCGTTACGTCCTTTCGTTCTGTAATTCGCACACGTTTTTTTCTCTGGATTGTCATTGTCTTGGGCATTTCCGTTTCTACGTCTTCGTTAACACGTTTCATTGTCTTCACTTTTGGTTTTTTTGTTGTTGTTGTTGGGTCGTCCAATTTTGCCTTCGATTTTTTTCCAGTTGTTTTAATATTTGTCACTCTGTTTGGCAATGATGCTAAAAAATCCGTAAAATCTGTTTCTGTATGTTCTTGTCGTGCATCTTCGAATAAGGTTGTTTCTTCAGGTATAGTTGCATCCACATTTTTTCCTTCGAGCATCTCACTAATCATATCATCGTCGATTTCTTGCAATTCAATAGGTGATGATTTTTTTGCGAATTTTACCTCTTGTTCTTCTTGCCTTTTCGGGTTTGGTTTTTTTCTAAAATTTTGCAAGACCTGTTCCATATAATAGAAAATGATTAAAATTTACGAGTATTATCATATTATGAATTTTTTAATCCATATTATCAATCGATTTCTTACATGCCATTTGTTCCGCCTTGCGTTTAATTTTATGGCGACCTTCTTCCATAAAAACCAACACCTTTCCATTTGCTTCTACATAATCATGTATCGCCTTAAATGAGCCAAGTGACGCCATTGAAATTGCATCAGATGGTTCGACTTGGAAAATTGGTTGACCTAGACAAATATACACACCCATTCTATACCCCTCTTCAGGTGTATTTTCGATTTCCAAATAATGGGGAGTTACCTTAAATTCCTTTTGAATCTTCACTTGAAGAATATTCTTGTAATTATCATCATTGTCGATAAGCTCCTCCCAATCCACATGCTGCTCAAATACGTTTTCGATGAATTTTTGTGCCATCTGGAATCCTGGACCAGTCACGAAAACGTTCTTAAACCACGCGTCGTCGTCTAGCACGTCAATCTTATTATAATCTAGAAACAATGCGCCGATAAATGCTTCAAACAAACACCCCAACTTCTTGAGATTTGTTCGCGTATTCTTTTCCTCAGCATGTTTTGAAATAATATAATGTCGATGAATGCCCATATCATATGCCATTTTACCAATGGCTTCATTCTTCACCAATGCAATCTTTTTTTCTGTCATAAACCCCTCATTCTCCTTTGGAAAACGGCGATACAGATTGTATTTAGTGACAAGCTCCAATACACCATCGCCTAAAAATTCTAGACGCTCATTGCATTTAGTCTTCAATGAAATACAATTATGAGGCTTCTCTACAATACAAATATTTTGTCTCTCGTTTTCTAGCATGGGACGCTTTGTATAAGAACGATGCACAAATGCACGTTTATATAATTCTAAATTATGAACTGGAAAAGGAATTCCGTATTTTTCTAGAATGCATTGAATATCACTCAATGTAATCTCTTTATTCACAGGATTGTACGGATTGAAAATAAGCTTGTCGTCACAAGTAATAATATCGTCGTTCTTAAAATTTACCATTTTATATATGATAACGTATTTATAATTTTAAATGCTTTCAATTTTCATAATAATTATACATGTCTATACTATGTTCAGATTCGTTGCACTCATATCTATTATCATTGTTGCCATTTTATATATGTATTTTAAAAAAACCATACTAACTTATCAAGACGACCATCTATTACTCGTACATCCATTTTATAATAACCATCATTTTCAAGAAATTGTAAAATATTGCCTAACTTTGGATGATCTATTGGAAAACGACACGCGCGTTACTTCCAGAAAGACCTATATGTGCGATTCTAAAAAGAATTCGCAATTATATCACATGGTTTTCTCTCCCTATTTCTTTAAACAAGTACGTAAAATATTGAAAATTGGCAAGTGTGTTCCGAGTGAATTCCCAATCGAATATCGAAAATATGATACCGGATCTGAAGGAATGCCGTGGCATCAAGACCAACCTCTGTTTAAACAAACTTATTATGAATGTGTTCTTACGATAACCAATACGTCAGATAGTATGTTTGAGTTTATGATTGATGATAATATTCATAGTGTTGAACCCAAACCAAATTCATTAGCATTGGTAAAACCATCTAGCGTATACCATAAAATAACACCTATTACAAGTGGCGAACGAAGAATATTGAAATTCGTGTTTCTTTTGAACGAGAATAACGAAAAAAGCGAGCATTACGACTATGAATCGAAATTGTAGGTTTTTGTTCATTTATCAAGCACCACATTTTTTGCGACATTTTTTATAATTTTCGGCATACTTTTATCTTGATTTCCCGTATTTTCATGTAACATATTCATGAAAATCTCGCTTTTTGGGTTGTTCATCTCTTGACTTTCAGGATTCTCCGTTACCCATTCCGTTATTTTACGGACGTTATTTTGTTTCAATGTTTGTATCGCAGATTTTAATTTTGTATTGTCTTCACTATCTTTATTCCAACTTTCGTTATCTTTGACATAAAGAACCTCGCGTTTCAAATCAGTACAATGAATAGGTCGCTTGGTAATATCCAGGTTTTTTATCGCTTTGACAAAAATATTGGAAATGCCATCTGCGAAACCATGTGTACCAGTGCGCTCTAAATCCGACAATTCAATAGTGAGCGAATTCACAAAATCCATTATATTGAGTGCATCTTTACATTGCTCGTTAAGAAATAAATTAATGTTATAATTGTTCAACGTATTATTTGTCGTATTACCTTTTACTTGGGGGATTAATTCGACCATTTGTTGTTGCAATTTTTGATTCTGATTCATCATTTCAATAAACATTTCTTTGTAGTCATTCGAACTATGATGTTCCTCTTTTTCCATCTTTTCGTCCTTTTCCATATTTTCGTCTTTTTCCATATTTTTCTCAATGTCGCTATTTTCAAGATTTTTTTCGAAATTACATCGATTTCTGTGGTTATTTAAACTCTGACGATGTTTGTACTGCTTTCCGCAAACGCAAATATATTCGGCGTTTTCTGTGTTTTTTTTGTAAGTATTTGTAAGTATTTTATGTTTGCGTGTCAATAAATGTCGTTCGAAATCACTTTTTTTGCTAGAAACAAAGTCACACGTTTCGCATACATTTTCTTCGGCGTTTTTTGGCGTTTTTTTGTAAGTCATTGTGTAAGTATATAATACTTACAAAAAAAACGCCTAAATCAAAATTGCAAGAATATATATAAATCCCAAAAAGTTATGGTAACAAGGTTTGAATACAATTTTCTGGTTTTAAACGATATATCTAGTATTTTCAAAAAGACGTGTTTTAGGGGTCGGAAAGTTTTTAATCGATTTGGAAAAAGGACATTTATTTTTGGGTATTTTTGAATATGGTGAAAAACTTTATGAAACACGAATGTATGCAATTATTTAGGATTCAACATTCTATTTTTATATATATATATATGTATTATTGGGTGTATAAAAAATCTATATATATAATATGTCAAATGGAGTAGATAAAGAAAATAAAATATCAATCGTTAACTATATCAACCATTTTAAATCGACTGCGGATGGTTCAGCACCTCCTAGAGATATTAGCATAACAAAGCATGAACATAGCATAGATATAATAAATGGATGGGAGGCGGGATTTCATTCCGTATTTATACCCATGATAACAATCATGAATTCACTATCTAGTGCAGATGATAATGTAAGTATGTTGTTAACTCAGCGGGAGCAAGACGGAAATCTTGGACAAACTGTCGAGTCTGTGTTTGGTGTACTAGGAGTGGTGAGTGCTGCTTTAGGATTACCTGCTGTAGCATTTGCCGTATTCGGTTTAGTAGCAACTATGCAGGCATTGGCATTTCATAAAGAAAATTATAGAAAAAATCTAACCCAATTCGGAAATACGTTGTTGCGTAATTTGGATTTATATACGCAATTGTTAGAATTGCATACTAAAACAGGTATCCCGTTAAAATTTACAGAGGAGTATAAAGTTTTATTGGATGATTGCTTTGTATATTTTTTCAAATATTTACCCCAAGAGCATTTCTATAGTGTTATTCAAGATGTTAATAACAATATTATGAGTGTACAAGGGTTCGATTATAGCGATTTTTGTTCAAATTTGTCTGATGTAAAGGACGATGTTGTTGTTCCTGCTGCTGATCCTCGTCTTAGTATCGATCTTGATATCAATGATGATGATGATGGTACTGATCAAGTTCTTGTTAATGCTGCTGATGGTCCAGGTGCTGGTACTGATGCTGATGTTGTTGTTCCTGCTGTTGTTAATGGTGCTGTTCCTGTTCCTGTTCCTGTTCCTGTTCCTGGTCCAGTTGGTACTGATCAAGTTGATGGTGCTGATGGTCCAGGTGCTGTTGTTACTGATCAAGGTGCTGCTGCTGATGCTGCTTTTATTTTTATTAAGGGTGAAATGGATAAAGCTGTAACGGCTCTTACTGCTGCTGCTGCTGCTGTTGCTGCTGTTCCTGGTGTGAATGATGCTGTTGCTGCTGCTGTTTCTCATGAGAAGGCTACAAAGAATAAGAAGGATGTTAATGTGGCTGCTGCTGCTGGTACTGCTGCTGTTGCTCTTCCTGGTGGTGCTGATGCTGCTTCTGGTATGAGCACAATATTGGTGGGTAGAATTATTGGTACTAAAATTGCAAGATTGAATATAAATACAGACGCATACCAAAATCTTATTATGAGTGATATCAAAGAACAACTCAAGGATATCGATATCGATTTATTGAATAGTGAATTATTTAAAAATTTAATGACCAAATTTATCGGAAATATTTTTAAACAAGACAACATAGGAGATTATGACAATGTTGTTAATGAATACATTGACGTTACTGATGATGTGAAAATCATCGAAGACTTACTTTTAAACTGGTGCCATTTTACGCAATATTTAGAATCTATCCTAATAAGAGGTACCACGGGTGTAAATTCAAATGATGTCGACATATTTAATAGTAAAGTCGGATACAATGTTACAAAATTAAAAGCTGCCCAAACAATGTTAATTGCATTTATCCTAAAAAAATATGCTGACGATGGTATTCGGGTTTCAAATCCAATAAAAACGGAGATTGTTTCATTTACAGAAGGGTTATTTATTATATCATTGCTGTTGATTGCACGAAAAATTGTGACGGACAAGATTACAGAAAAAGTAGCAGAAGTAGCAGAAACGGAAGCAGAAGCAGCAGCAGAAGCAGACAAGGATATTGAAGATTTGAGAAAAAAAAATAATTTTATCATTTCATTAATAAAAGATACATTTAAAGATTATATTGACATATCCATATTGTTCAATTACACGCCAAATGAAGCAAATACAGACCTGGTACTAAATTTGTTTAAAGATAATATTGTCAATATATTTAATGTTAAAATAACATCGACTGATTGTACTATTAATGGAATGTGTCATATAGAACAAAGAAAACTGGAAGATAAAGTGTATGCCATGTTGGAAAGTGGTGGTATTGCGAGGGACGATACTGGTTTTGGAAGCGTATTAGATGGAATAATATTTATTTCGAAATTTTTGGTTGTTGAAAACGAACACTTTATAACTCCTTTATTAAATACACTATGTACAGAGTTATCTGAACCACTATCAACCGACCTATACGATTTTGATACAGGTGATATGTTGTGTAAATGGAGCATTATTGGACCATTATTTACTAATGGTGAATTAAAAAACAATATTATGAAATTTGGTAAAAGAATAGAAGAACTAGCGTGCGCAAAGGAGAGTTTTAAGGAGAAAGAAAATAAAGAAGGTGTATTTGGTATATTGTATAACTTATTACCTAAGGAGGTGGAGAATGTTGGGGATTCTATAAATAAGGCATTTAAACAATCAACTACATCTGATAAAGATTATACGAAAGCCGTAAGGATGGCATTATCTAGAAGACTTCATATTACGTTAAAAGAACATCGTATAGATTTAATAGGTATCGCTACAAAACGATTACACGCACTTGGTGAAGGCAATATAGAAACGAATATTTTAACCGAAAAACGTGATAATTTTGGGAGCAAAGAAAGTATGTCGTCACTTAGTATATTAAATGGTCACTTGGCAAATTTATCATCAACTATGTTTACCTATTTTCAAATGCAATTAACATCGTATATTCTGAAGCATACAATACATGAAAACCAAAAAATGGATGCTCATTCATTACACATATTGACGGATTTACAAAAATCGTTGTATAACATTCACGAAACAAATGATAATGTTTTTGGTAGGGCAATTGGTGACGATGTAGATGGCGATGATGATGTGAATAGTAAAATGATTAATGATTTGATTAATAAATATCGTAATATACAAGAATATATGCTCAAACGATATTTCTACATAGTAACCACATATCATCTAGATTATGATGTTACGATATTTCATAAATTGGGGAATGTTAGTCAGTCAATAAGTAGGAGGCTTCGGAATAGTCCTCCAATAATTAGTAATACTAGTAGATATGAACATTTTATATCTGAACCGAAGAATAATTTAAATAATGTTAATGAAGATACAATCAAACGAATTAGAGGTAAAAATGATTTAAATGTTTATGGTTATAAATTAAATCCAAATGAGGAGATATTTAAAAATGATTCATTATGGCTTAGTTGCCAAAGCGAAGGAGCAAATGATCATTCCAAAAAAATATATAAGGAATATAAGCGATATTATCGGCATGCACAAAATTTACATGGGCTCAATGCAGCAGTTATTACATGTTTAAACGATCTAGAACACACCAGTTTTATGTATAAAAATCAATTGGTTGATAAGAGAATGTGGATAAACCAAAAATATTTCACAAAAGGCCATGAGAAAAAATACGGAGATAAAATTATGGTTTTTTTTACCAAATTACTTACATATTATCCGGAACCAGATCAATTTAAAAACTATTTGGTCAAAATCAATACTGATGAGGAGCGAACCAAACTAGAAAAAAATAGTAAAATAATATATAATATCGTAAAAGTTATAAAGGAACATAAAACGTGCGGCAAAAGCAGCGTCAATCTCAACGTCATCGCCGATGCCGTCGCTTTCCATAATCAGGCGTTCAAGTTCAAGCAGAATGCGGACATAAACCAGAGTGCCGATAGGAACTCCGCCGACATCGCGTTACAAAAAGCCACTATCGCCGTAGAAGCAGCAGGTGCCCCCGTTATAAAAAACATATTAATCGACTTTTTATATAAGGAAGATAATATGTATGAGATTTTCGATTCCATATGTAACATTGATCCAAGGCAATTACCAGGACCAGTGCAGGGGCAGGGGCAAGGGGGAGGAGGTTTAATAACTGATTTTAGTTGTGGAAGTAAATGGATTAGTAAGTCTGCCCAAGTATGTAGTGATTTTTTAGATATTATTAAAGCAGATATTGTATTTGAAAAGTTAAAGAAAACTGAAATAGGTATAAATGAAATAGGTATAAAGAAAATAATAAAGTTTTTTTTTCACTTATATGTGTCTGGATATTATAACGAAAAAGGAGAAAGAATTACTAATAATAGAGATATGAAGATTTCCATTGACCAATTTGTTCAATGGATAACCATTATCGAGAAGGGTGGTTATATCGAGAGAATAAGTTCTATGCAAAATGATCCGAAATTTAAGTCACATGAGCTGATAAATGATCTTACAATGGATTTTAACGATAAAATTTTAACCGACCTTGAAACTATTTTTAAATCCAGTTCTAATAAATATATCCTCGAACCAATTGTTGGAAACGATGAAAATAATATACAAGCCATTTATAAAAAAGAACAAAACATTCATTCATATCTACAACAATTAGACAAATCTCTAGATAAAATGAATAAATATTTCTGCCAACAATCAAAACAAACAAATATTTACCCGACAGACGAAGACACGACAAAAGCCGAAGAAAAGGCCAAGGCGACGATCAGCAGCATAACCACCGATATAACTAATAATGGCAAATATTTGAAAAACGATACTTATTGGTTATCTGAAATGCATAGAATACGTAAATTGCATGTTAGGCAAGGAATTATAGAAACAACAACCAAACCAGATAGTGACTCTGGTAATACGTATTCTGCAGACATTACAACAATAGGAAGTTGGACACCTGAATATGGAAAAGGAATTGGTCGAAAACTAAAGCGCAATATAGCTATACCAGCAACAAAATTAATACGTATATTTGAAAAATTTGGAATAATGACTACTTATTGGTTTATATTACGCCCTGTAAACACGTTGTACAACGCGGGATGGAGCGCAATTACTAATGGGGGGGCGTATGCGAGTCGTGCTATCGGTACTAATTCACCTGGCAGCGGAGGTGGACGTGGATGTACCAAGTCAAATAAACGTAAAAAAAAGAGCAAAACACTAAAAAGGAGCAAAACACTAAAAAGGAGCAAAACACTAAAAAAAAGACGAAGGCAACATTGCAGAACATTAAAATCGTCAAAATCCTAGAGGGAATCTTTACCTATAAAATAATAAATATCAAAATATATTTATTATTAGTTAAACAAAATATTAGCAACCACTTGAACCCATTGTGACGTTTAAATAATATGTATGGTCGCTTGTACTGGTACAATGAGTAGGTGCACACGAATCAGAACATGTTGAATCTTCGGCGAACGGATAGGTGGTATCATTGCATTCACTATAATTCGTATTGTCTTCGTTATACCATATCTCATTGGGAATATGATAATAACCCAACATATTTTGCGGGACATGTGGCACTATATCTCGGTAATGAGTAATACGTTTTGAGTAAACATTGTATTCATTAAACTTAGTAACAAAATCATGGTTTCCTACACGAGGTGACCCAAAAGTAACAATGGATAAAATATTGTATTCCATATCATTGTATTCGTTATCAAACGCGAATAATGTTGCTAATGCTCCACCAAGCGAATGTCCAGTAACAATAATATCTTTTCCGTATTTTTCCGACAATGGTTGCAATGTGTTGTAAATCGTTGGTTTCAGTGAACTGAAAAGATTATAGAACCCTTTTTCTACCGATATGGTTTGATCATCATAAGGTTGAATATGACTAAATTGGATATTATCTAACCAATTTTGTATATTAGATGACCCGCGAAACGCAATGAAAAGAGCCTTGTAATCTGTATTGTAACCAAATATAACCTGTTCGCCATTTTTTTCAATAACATTCGATAAAATATTCGAATCGCAACATGTATGGCAATTCCAGTTTAATGTCGAGTCTACACAATAGGATGATTGGGCAATGTTTACAGAGACATTTGTAATATCTTCTAAATCAATTGCGACAGCATAGGTAAAAATAAAAAATAGGGCATAATAAATATTCATTTATTTATATATACAAAATTTTATTTTTAAATCGATGGTCTATATATTTTATAGTGCGTTCTTGTAAGACGTGAACTTGACAGGGTCTTGAATCACTTTGTTGACCAACTCCCTCGCCAGTTTATCATCCGCTGTAATCAAATCACATATTTGTTCAAGAGTCCCGGTCATGATATGGTCCCGTAACCAATCAATATTAATTGGTCCGCTGATATGCGGTTTTACCATGTGAGGTTTTCTACATTTCTTACTTTCTGTATCGGAATCTGTATCGGAATCTGTGGGGGAATCATATCCTCGAATAGATGTCAACGCACTAATTGGATTCGTTGGTTCAGGTTCATTTGATATGATATTGTTGTTGGAGATCTCATCTAGAGTCGGTTCAGGTTCAGGTTCATGTTCATGTTCGTTTGATAGCAATGAGATCACATTGTTTGTGGGTGTCTCATACAAAGTCTGTTCGTCGTTGTCGTCTTGGATTAGATTGTTTGCAGCCAACATTCGATCATGTTCGGTCTGTAATGCTAGTTTGCGCGCCACATTATAAGGAGAATAGTTGAATATAAATGTATCCTGGTGATCCATTCTAGATTTTTTAACAGCATTGAGGATACTAATGGGAGTAAGCTTTGTTGGCATATGCTTATTAGCATGAAATCCCAATACACCATCCAAACCCGCCCCAACCATAATTTTCGATTGTGTTAGAACAGGCTTTGCGTCATTTAAACGTCCGGTGCGTGAATTCGCTGCATTTTTTTCGGAGCGAATGGCACTACCCTTTCTATACATTGTATAGTTAGAAAGTACGTCATAACGATCTGCCTTTATGTCGTCAAATCCGTTTTCATAACCGAGTTGTTTCAACGGATCATCGTAAATATCCTTGAACATTTCGCGTTCAGGTTTGAACGAAATATTATCCTTTGTATTGTTGTATCCAGATGCTATTTTTGTCTTGATAAAGTTATCGTGTGCTGGACCTTGAGTACTATTAACAATTACTCCTCGGATCGGAACTTCACCGGGATAATCACCATCAATAACATCCTCTATTGATTTCCCCCTCTTAAATTTGTGCGATTTCCCGGGTCTGTCAATATTCTCGAAAACAATATATTTGTCCCCCACTTTAATATATGTAGTCCCGTCACTTGGTATATAAAAGAATTCATAATTCTGTTCATTAACTAGTTTTTCATTTTGTAATTGGATAAAAGACTTGAATATGTGTATCTTCTCTTCGTCATCGAATCTGAATGTAATCTTAAATTCGTGATCATAGTCTAATGTAAACGCCAAATTATCTTTGGCGGAAGGAGGTGCGGTGACGTTATTGATACTCTTTGCATAATTATTTAGAGTATGACAGCTATTGGTGGCATGCTTAATAATAATAACCAGCCCAATCTGATTCATTCCTGTTTTTGTTTGTATTTTCGAAATTTGTAGTTTCTCTTCAGGGGAAGGTAAACCATACGAAATATAATCGGTAGCGCTTGTGGTGGCTTGTAATTTTGTCAAATCGATGCTCATTTTGTTTTCACCTGAAATAAAGGTTATTTTATCATGATCACGATCCAATAACGCATACCTGCTACCTAAACCACATAGTCCGGTTTTACCTGCAATATTTGGTTTATGTAATATGCTGAATTCGGCAGACAAGTCTGAACAACCATCCCCATTATCAACAATAATGGTTTCAACGTCGTTACACTCAAAGTGTTGATGTGTTGCGTTGGCATCGCGCGCATTATCAGAAAGCTCTTTGTATTTGTTTTGTATTGTAAGGGCATTATCAAAAACTTGATTGATAATGTGTGATGGGTCGTAAGTGAGTTGAGTGCTCATGGTTGTTATTTATGCATAAATCAGTGAATTGTAATTCCATTTCAATTTTTTAAAAAATATCAAAATATAATAAAAGATATAAATGATTATTATTAACAATGAATAGTTGTCGCTCTATAATGCCTTGTTCAATTTGTTTAGAAAAATTAACAAAGACTATTGTAATTGAGTTAGATTGTGGGCATGTATTACATGAAAAATGTTTGAAATCTTTAATAAAATCAAGAAATAGAAAATGTCCATTATGTAGAAAAAAAATAGTACCAAATATACTTTTGGAATAATTTGTTCCATTTTAAATCTTCAAGGGTGTAAATAATAGAAATATTATAAAAAACACATATGTCATAAACAACTACATAAAAAGACGAGGATAAATATAATATGAAAATTGTAGTAGATTGTCGCGAAGAATCTCTTTATAAACTCATACAGAAAGAATTGGAGGCTACCCCAAACATAATATGTTGCCGAGAACAATTATTGCTAGGAGATATTATTTTCAAAGATGATAATGACACAGAGATAGTACTTTTTGAACGAAAATCGCACAATGATTTAAACGCAAGTTTGAAAGATGGACGTTATAACGAACAATCTCTTCGCTTAAATGCTGGTGAGATGTGTAACCATCGTATCGTTTATTTACTTGAAGAAAGTGTAAAAACCAATAAATACTCTAAGGCCCGTACAATGGCACCCAATCTTCTACATAGTTGTATTTTCTCTCTTCTTTTTTACAAAGGTTTTTCTGTTTTACAAACCAAATCACTTGAACATACTGCGGCAATGCTAACCGATTTTGCTAGAAAGATGAATAAGGAAAAGGATAAATCATTGTATTCGTTCGCTGAACCAAATAACAATGCGATTTCTACGACAGAATATTCACAAACCATAAAAAAAGTGAAGAAGGAAAATATAACACCTGAAAACATTGATGTATTTATGTTGTGTCAAATACCCAATGTCAGTTCATTGACTGCAAATGTCATACTAGATAAGTATATAACAATTCATGATTTAACAAAAACATTGAAGGAAACTCCTGATAGTTTAGCATCATTCACGTACATTAATAAAACGGGTAAAACGCGTAAGCTCACATGTTTGGTGATTGATAATATCCGTAAATTTTTATGTAAAGAAAAAGACTACTCGCAAGATATCGATATGACACAAATAATTTAATTTCTTATTAAATACTATATAATGGGATTATTTACATTGGACGAATTTTATCATCATATAGCAATATCATTAACACTCGTTGCGGCATTTGCTTGGAATGATGCTATTAAAGAATTGTTCGGTAAAATCAAATTTTTAAATAAGAAGGGAGCAATGATGTATGCATTGTTTGTCACATTATTGGTGACCATTGTACTAGGTATAATAAATATCATACATATGTACATAATAGACGAATCTGATAAAATAGAGAATAATGTATCTAAAGCAGCGGAGGAAAAAAAAATAGTTTCATTAAACTATGTAGATGAGTATGATATAATGTTGGAGCGATATTAGATAGTAGTAAATAGTTATCTAACGCGGAGTAACTCGTCTATCATTCGAATCTCCACGAACTGGCGCAGATACTATGAACAATATTACGATACCAAATAGTACGATCAATAGTACCTCGGACATGATTATAATTTTTACAAACTATATTGTAAACATTATATAAATCAATTTATAATATAATGAGGGCTTGTTCCAAAAAAAAATATAGTGATGGTAATTTATGTAGCTGTTAAACCCTGAATCTCATTTTCTTCATATATAAAATGGGGTGTGAACCCTTTACCCTGTGTTTTTTTCGGATGTATTTTATCTATCATATTTCGGCTATATTCTACACCACCCCATTTTGGATTCATTGCGCTTAAAGATTGATCTATCTGATCTCCAGAATAATAAAGTTTATCTAGAGGTGTGTTTTCACCTATATATTGGTTATCGCCATCGAAACCTGGGAAGGAATTTGTGTTGTATGGAGGGTCATCACGCGTGGCATCTACAAGCATTTGTTGGCGAGTGGCGTCATCGACAGAGGGAACATATGGAAGTGTAGATGGTAATCCACCTTGGGGGTCAAGTGGATCAGGTCGCACTTTAAAAACTTCTTTACCTTGCGCGTCATATGCACCTTGAACAAACAATATTGGACATCGAATATCTTGGCTTCGTTGCCATTCTGTAAATTCAACATATTCTTCTAAACTTTCAAATTCAATGGGATTTACACCTGGTACTTTAGCCAATTTCGAATTATATAAAAAAAATTTAGAGCCCTTTTGTATTAACATATCCGGGCATCTAGGCGAACCTTCAAATCCTTCGTTTAGATCTTCTTTCGTATAATTGGTAATGAAATATAGTCCCATTAAGAATATCAATATGATTAGGAAGAGTATTCCATTATTTTGTATAATCATCATATATAATTAAAATATTAAAATATATATATGGTAAAAATTTTTCGTGTTTTACCCAACGAAACTTCCAAGATCAATGAAGTGAATGAGTTTATTGCGGGGAAATATCCTGTTGTTAGCGCGATTTATATGCCCGAGTGTGGACATTGTAAGGATTTAATTCCTAAATGGAATGCTGCATCGCAACAAATACAGGATGGCTACAAAGGGAATGCTGTCATTGCACTTGTTCATATGGATAGCTTAAATTCCTTACAACTACCAAAAGATAAAATCCAAGGTTATCCTCACATAATGAGTTATCACGGCAATCGTGAACATGAGTATCATGGCGAGAGAAGTAAACAAAATCTATTGGATTTCATGATAAAAAATGGAAAGTTAACACCTAATATCAGAGGAGGTGCGCGTAAAAAGAGACGTAGTCGCAGAACAATAACAAAACGTGGTAAAAAAACAAGACGCAATAAAAAGACGAAGCGAAAAAAGACAAGGCGTAAAAGGTGTTAGGTTTTCTTAATTTTCTATCTAGTAAGATGTGCCATAAATATTGAGAATTTCATCTAAATTTTTCATATACGATTCTCTAAGTGGAGCAATTTGTTTGTAGTAAATATCCATTTTTGTATCATATAGGGTCGTACCTGGGTGTATATGTGTGGAATCAATATTATTGTAGATATATGTTATTTTATCTAATTCGCATATGATTTTTTCATATTCATCTATTATTAAAAAATCCAATCGTTGTATATCTGATTCATCTAATTCGACCTGTGATATAAACTCGGAATCATTAATTTCTTGCGTGTATTCTTGTTTCATCTGATCTATATTTACAAAATCAAATGACGGGAGTCTAATTATGGGATTTTTTTCCACAACTTTCGGTGTTTTTTGTTTTGTGGATAATGGTTTCACTTTCGGTGTTTTTTGTTTTGTGGATAATGGTTTCACTTTTGGTTTGTTTAGTTTTGGTTTGTTTAATATATTTACAATGTATGGTTTTTGAATGATATGTAACGGCGGTCCGAAATTTGACATCCTATAATATTCGTATATGTAATTTTCTATATACCTCCGTAAAAGTATTTAGTAAATGATATACAAACATATCCGTTTACCCATATATACGAATGACATATATGATTGAAATATTTCTTATAATTGTATGCTTCTGTGGATGTTTTATGATGTATGCAGAATGTGGTGGTTGTGATTGTGACGGAGATTACAACAATAAGTCAAATGAAAATACGTCAAATGAAAATACGTCGACAGAATGTGAAATATCCGTGGTTAAATCACCAATTGCCGATGCCCAGTTAGAAAATGCTTAAAATTGAAATATAAATGTCATAATTAGTTAAATATATATTACTATTACTAATTATGAGTAAAATACCGGTTCCAAAGTTCCAATTTCGCCTATTTGATTTTCAGGTATTCAACAAATCAATAGGCGAAGGGAGTGATGCTGAAACAAACTTTGAAATCCAAATGTTTGGCATTAACGAGAAGGGCGAATCATGTTCCATATTTGTGGAGGAGTATATGCCATTCTTCTATATTAAAATAGATAATAGTTGGTCGCCAATGCAAGTCAACTCTTATAAAGAATTCATTATGAAAAAGGTAGGTAAAAAATGTGCTCAGCAAATAGAATCATTCAAGATGGTTTACAGAAAGCAACTTTATGGTTTCGATGGTGGTAGAAAACATAAATTTCTCGAAGTTAAATTTCATAATACGACCTCGTATAATCGTGTAAAATATTTGTTTCAGAAAAATCAATACTATGATCGTAAAACGATCAAATACATCAATTTCGATACTGAATTATACGAGGCAAATATTCCCCCGTTATTGAGATACTTTCATATTCAAAATATCAGTCCGACAGGATGGGTAGAAATCGAAGGTTTTGAGGCGATTGAAAAAACGACAACATGCAATTACGAATTTGTCTTATCTTACACTAATATTCGCCCATTAAATGATAATGAAACGCCTGTTCCATACAAGATTTGTAGTTTTGATATTGAGGCTAGTTCAAGTCATGGTGATTTTCCCGTGCCGATTAAAGATTATAAAAAGTTAGCGGTTGATATGGTTGCTTACAAAGATACAATTGCAGATGCGTGGGGTCAATATGGAGAAGGTACCCAAAAACAATTATTTAATGATATGATATACGAAGCATTTGGTTTCAAACCTAAACGTAACATTGATATAGTGTATCCAAAAAAGAAGGTAACCAAGGAGCGTTTGAAAAAGATAATGGACACTTTTTATGTGAAAAAATTATCAGATGTATATATTTACGATGAACCAGATAAATACGCGTATAAACGTGAAGAGGAGGAAGAAGACGACGACGAAAAGGAACGTCAATTGAATCTTGAAAAGTTTATGGGTTTGAATGTGCTTGATATGTTTAAAAATAATCCTTCTCACGATGAAGAGGTGACATTCCTCACAATGTACTTGTCAAAGACATTTCCTCAACTTGAAGGAGATAAGGTGACATTTATTGGATCGACATTTCAAAAGTATGGTTCTAAAGAACCTTATAAAAATCACATTATTGTTTTGGACACATGTAGTCCCATGGAAAATGTGGAGAATGCCGTGATTGAATGTTATAAAACTGAACGTGAGGTTTTGTTGGCATGGCAACGTTTGATCAAGGAAGAAAATCCTGATATTATGACAGGATATAACATCTTTGGTTTTGATTACAACTTTATGTTCAAACGCGCCCAAGAAAACGATTGCGTAGAGCAGTTTTTGGAACTTTCGCGAAACGATGATGAAGTGTGTGGTGACCAACAAACAGATGGTTCTTATAAAATAGAAGAAAGTAAGATAGTCCTTGCTAGTGGTGAACACGAATTACAATATATTAAAATGCCCGGACGTGTTCAAATCGATCTTTACAATTATCTTCGTCGTGATTATAATTTAACATCATACAAATTGGATTATGTTTCAGGGCAATTCATTGGAGATAATGTATTAAAGTTGGAACACGTTGGTGACGAAAGTCCATTTACTCGAATATTTACCAAAAATATGATGGGTATTCAAGAGGGTAGTTATGTTCATTTCGAAGAAATCGGTCATAGTAGTGATTACTATAAACAGGGGGAGAAGTTTATTATTACACATATTGACAAGGAAACGAAATCATTTATGATAAATAATCACGAACATTTGAATATGACGAGGCAAGTACGTTGGGGATTGGCAAAAGATGATGTGACACCTCAAGATATCTTTCGCTTGGCAAATCAAGGACCTAATGAACGTGCATTGGTAGCAAAATATTGTATTCAGGATTGCAACTTGGTTCATCATTTAATGAACAAGATTGACGTTATAACTGGTTTTATCGAGATGTCTAAAATTTGTAGTGTTCCGATGGAGTTTCTTGTCATGCGTGGACAAGGTATTAAATTAACTAGTTTCATTGCAAAAAAATGCCGTGAAAAGGGAACACTTATGCCTGTATTGGAAAAACCAGACTATGGTGATCCAAATGATGGTGAGCAATGGAATGGTTATGATGGGGCAATCGTTCTAGATCCTAAGTGCGATTTGTATTTGGATAATCCTGTAGCGTGTGTGGATTATGCGTCGCTTTATCCGTCGTCAATGATCAGCGAAAATTTATCCCATGATAGTAAAGTGTGGGTGAAAGAGTATAATTTACACGACATCCTTATAAAACAAGAAGGAGTGCGCGATATCAGTGGTAATTATGTATATGATTGTATGCCAGATTATAAATATGTAAATATTCGCTACGATACATATTCGTGGAAAAAGAATCCTCGTGGTAAACTAGAAAAAGTTGTTTCTGGGTATCGTGTCTGTAGATGGGCACAATTCCCAAACAATGGTAAAGGTATTATGCCGTCAATTCTAGAGGAGTTGTTGGCAGCCAGAAAAGCAACTAGAAAATTAATTCCGCAACAAAGTGATGATTTCATGAAAAATATTTTGGACAAGCGTCAGTTGAGTTATAAGGTTACAGCAAATTCGTTGTATGGTCAGTGTGGTGCAAAAACGAGTACATTCTTTGAAAAGGATGTTGCTGCGTCGACGACTGCCACAGGTAGAACATTGTTGACATATGCGAAGGGTGTTATCGAAACAGCTTACGGAGGAGGAAGAGTATGTGAAACAAAGATTGGAAAGGTGAAAACGTATGCCGAATATATTTATGGGGATACAGATTCAGTATTCTTCACATTCAATTTAGAGACGATGAATGGTGAAAAAATTCGCGGTAAGGATGCTCTAGCTGCAACGATTGAGTTGGCAATAGATGCCGGTGAATTGGCAACCAAATTTTTAAAGAAACCTCATGACTTGGAGTATGAAAAAACGTTTATGCCCTTCTGTTTGTTGTCAAAGAAGCGTTATGTGGGTATGCTCTACGAAACAGACGTAAATAAATGTAGTCAAAAGAGTATGGGGATTGTATTAAAGCGTAGGGATAATGCTCCAATTGTAAAAGATGTTTACGGAGGCATTATTGATATATTGATGAATCAGCAAAATGTTGCGCAATCGGTGGAATTCTTGAAGCAAATGCTCGATAATCTTGTAAGTGGTACAATTTCAATGGACAAGTTGTTGATAACGAAGTCCTTGCGATCGCACTACAAGAATCCGAAACAAATTGCTCATAAGGTATTGGCGGACCGAATGGGTCGTCGTGATCCGGGAAATAAACCGGGTGCAGGTGATCGAATTCCGTTTGCGTATGTCGTCCATCCAAATAAGAAGGCACTTCAGGGAGAAAAGATCGAACATCCTAGTTATATCACTGAAAATGATATAACACTTGATTATGAATTTTACATTACCAATCAAATTATGAAACCATTACAGCAGTTGTTCGCACTTATTCTTGAACAAATACCTGACTATAAACATAAGCCATTGACAATGAAGAAGATGCACCAAACAATGTTAGATTTGGACAAGAAACACGATTGTGAAACAGCTACGAAAAAAAAGGAGGCATATAGATGTGCCGAAGTGAAGAAAATATTATTTGATCCTTTCTTACAAAAATTACTGCGTCAAAAAAATAATACAATTACCAATTTCTTTGGAAAAGTATAGAGTTATTATTATTCCATTATCAATATCAAAAAACTATTTTTTTATCGTGATATACTACAATGTTAAGCAACGTAGTAATTAAAAGTTTTAACGTGTGTCAAAAGAATTTGGCAATGTCCAATGACATATTAGTCCTAATATCAAGACATAACAATAATATTTCAAAAGAATATAATTGTTGTATAGATTTATTTGAAAAACATAAGAAATACAGCGCGTTATATTTAGAATTTGTTAACGAGTATAATCAATTATTGAGAAATGCCAAGAATAATGTGGCAATTAATAGCGCAACTATATTAACAATGGAGGCAAACACAAAAACATTGGTAACGGATTTAATGGCATTCGATGAAAAAATACATGTTAGGCATGTACAATTAATGCAAAATAACGATGATATGGATCGAGCAAAATCTATTTCGTTATATAATTTACCACCTGTTCCAACACACATACCGGTAATTAGTAAAGGAGGTAAAATAAAACGTAGAAAAACAAAGCGTAGAAAAACAAAACGTAGAAAAACAAAACGTAGAAAAACAAGGTGTGTGTAAACCAAATATTATATCATATATTAATGATAAATTGATATAATATGAAATTGATTTTAATGATGTTATAAAAAGTATGGATTATTGGTCTGATAGCGAACATCGTATGTTGTCTGTGATGGAATTGAACGATCGTCCTAAAACGTGCATCGAATATTATTTGTGTTGTTTCACAAGGAAACGTCG